>Ga0209431_10001467_pt1 | contig 19527 bp, 15 predicted proteins | sample RifCSP13_3_FD_184021 | JGI IMG/M metagenome (GOLD analysis project Ga0209431, IMG submission 184021) | Soil microbial communities from Rifle, Colorado - Rifle CSP2_sed 13_3 (SPAdes) (version 2) | ecosystem: Environmental > Terrestrial > Deep subsurface > Rock core/Sediment | place: Rifle...
ACCCCCGACACGAATGTCCCCGTGGCGGTGCGCGACCTCACCAAGGTCTATGGCACCATCACCGCGGTGGACCATATCAGCTTCAAGCTCAAGCAGGGCGCGACAGTCGCGCTTCTTGGCGGCAACGGGGCCGGCAAGACCACGACCATCGCCATGCTGCTCGGCCTCGTGATGCCGACCTCGGGCGAAGTGAGAGTGTTCGGCGCCGACATGAGCAAGAACCGCGGCGCGGTCGCCTATCGGCTGAATTTTCAGAGCCCTTATGTCGATCTGCCGGCGCGGCTGACCGTGCGGCAGAACCTCACCGTCTATGCCGGTCTTTACGGCATCGCCAACGCCGCCGAGCGCATCGCCTATATCGCCGAGGACTTGCACATCGAGCCTCTGCTCGACCGCCCGACCGGCAAGCTGTCGGCCGGCCAGAAGACGCGCGTGGGGCTCGCCAAGGCATTGCTCAACGCGCCCGAACTCCTGCTGCTCGATGAGCCCACCGCCTCGCTCGATCCGGACACCGCCGATTGGATCAGGCGCAAGCTCCGGGAATACGCCGAGACCCGCGGCGCCACGCTGCTGCTTGCCTCCCACAACATGGCCGAGGTCGAGCGGCTCGCCGACCGCGTCATCCTGCTCCATCAAGGCCGCATCATCGAGGACGAGACGCCGGCCGCCTTGATCGCGACCCACGGACGGGACACGCTGGAACAGGTGTTTCTCGACGTGGTCCGCGGCCGCGGCAAGCATGCCCCCGAGCCTGCCGATCGAGGCGCGGCGTCAGCCCGGAAGGCGTCATGAGCACGGCAATCGCACAAGCGAGCGGCGCGGAGCCGGTCCTCATGCCGCCCATCGGCCTGCGCGCCTCGCTCCGCCGCATCCGCTCGCTGGTCCAGCGCTACATCTACCTGCTGCGAAGTTCGGGCGTCCGGCTGGTCGAGCTCATCTACTGGCCCTTCCTCCAGATGCTCACCTGGGGCTTCCTGCAACGATATCTGTCCGAGACCACAAGCCCGCTGGCGCAGGCCGCCGGCGTCCTGATCGGCTCGGTGCTGCTGTGGGACATCCTGTTTCGCTCCAAGATCGGCTTCTCCACCACCTTCATCGAGGAGATGTGGTCGCGCAATCTCGGCAATCTCTTGATCAGCCCCTTGCGTCCCTACGAACTCGTCGCCGCGTTGAGCGCCTGGAGCGTGATCCGTCTTTCGGTGAGCATGGTTCCGGTCGCCGTCGCCGCCTATTTCTTCTTCGGCTTCAACCTGCTCGATCTCGGGCTGCCGCTGGTCGCCTTTTTCGCCGTGCTGGTGCTGACGAGCTGGTCGTTGGGCTTGATCTCGGCCGGCGTTATCTTGCGTTACGGGCTCGGCGCGGAGGAGCTGGCCTGGTCGCTCGCCTTTCTCCTTCTGCCGATTTGCTGCGTGTACTATCCGGTGTCGGTCTTGCCCGACTGGCTGCAACCGATTGCGCTGGCGCTTCCCCCCACCCATGTGTTCGAAGGCATGCGCTCGATCCTTCTGCATCACACCTTCGACGCCAAGGAGCTGTGGTGGGCCCTGGGGCTGAATGCCGTCTATCTTCTCGCTGGCTATGTGACCTTCAGCCGGTTCCTTGCCAGCGCGCGGGTCAACGGGACCCTGCTGCGATTGGGTGAATAGATGCGCGGACGCCTCTTAACCGTCATTGTCGCCGGCTTCCTCATCGGAGCGTTGGCGGGTGCCGCCGCACTCGTCCTCACCCGAGCCGCATCGAATCCGAACGTGACGACCACCGGCAAGGCGCTGATCGGCGGCCCGTTCGCCCTCGTCGATCAGCATGGGAAGAAGGTGACCGATCGGGATTTTCGGGGCCGCTATATGCTCATCTTTTTCGGCTTCACGCATTGCCCCGACATCTGCCCGGCCGAGCTTCAGGTGATCTCGGCAAGCCTCGATGAACTCGGACCCAAGGCGGCCGACGTGGTCCCCATCTTCGTCACGCTCGATCCGGAGCGCGACACGCCGGAGGTCATGGCCGACTACGTCAAGAATTTCGGATCACGCTTCGTCGGACTGACGGGCTCTCCAGAGGAAATCGCCGAGGCCGCCAAGGCGTATCGGGTTGCCTTCTCGAAATTCGATAAAGGTGCAGATGACAACGGCAATTACAGCATAGACCACTCTGCGCTCGCCTATCTCATGGGCAAGGATGGCGAATATATTACGCATTTCAATTACGGCACGCCTGCCGCAAAAATGACCGAGACCCTGCGTCGCTACCTTTGACCAGGCAGGCGGCAATGCGGCCTATTGAGGGGTCACTGTCTGGAGGCGCAGGAAGGCTTCTATCTCCGGCGGAATCGACGTGAAGCGCACGGAAAAATCGGTGCTGGCTCCGGGTGCTGCGCCCATGACCTTGCCGTAGAGAGATCCAGGGATCTGTTGGCCGTCAGCGCCGACAAGATACATCCTGAGATTGCTCAAGGGGGGGACCGGATTGCTCAAATGGGCTTCTGCCGCCTTGGCGGACAGCTTGGTGAAACGTCCTTCGAACACCGCTCCGTTGAGGTGAGACGCTTCCAGCACTTCGTATCGCAGCGGAATCTCCTTAGCCAGCGGCACGAGTGTCTCCACCGTCTCGGGCAGCAAGAGCTTGTGCGCACCGCCGATCCCAAGAACCTCGTAGAGGGTGATGGGATGCTCGATCCCCTTGGCCTTGATCTCCATCTGCCTCCCAGGCTTAAGAATGCGTCCGACCTCCTGGCGCGTGGTCTCCGAGATCAGGATCTGGCCCCCTGTGGTGTAGGACTGGACGCGGGAGGTGAGGTTGACCTGGCTTCCGACCACGCCGTATTTCATCCGCTCGGGTGAGCCGATATTTCCCAACACCACCTGACCAGTATGGATGCCGATGCCCATTTCCAGCTCGGGCAAGTCTTCCTGCTTGTTCTGTTCATTAATCCCGCCCATGGCCAACTGCATCGCTACGGCGCAAGCTACGGCCCGCTGCGCATCGTCCTCCTTCCAGGTGGGAGCCCCGAACAAGATGAAGATGGCATCGCCAATGAACTCATCGATGGTGCCCTGGTACTGCTTGATGACTGCGACCATGCTCGTCAGATAGCGATTGAGCATGGCGACGACTCGCGCCGGCGGCAGTCTTTCCGACATGGATGTAAAGCCGCGGAGATCGCTCATCAGCATCGTGACTTTCCGCTTCTCGCCTCCGATTTGCAGCCCGGCGGGCGATTCGAGCACCGTGGCCACCACTTCGTCCGTGAGATAGCGGCCAAAGGTCTCGCGAATGAATTTGTTGCGGAGCTCGACTTGCTTGGCCAGTTGATGCAGCTCGGCCTCGATGCGCTTGCGGTCCGAAATATCGGCCCAGGACCCGACGATTTCCTTCGGCTTGCCGTCCTCGTCGTGCGTGACGGTGAAGGTGTCCTGGATCCAGATGTAGTGCCCGTTCCGGTGCCGGAAGCGGTACTCCAAGGCGCCCTTGCCCTGACCGACGATCCGGTCCATCTCGGCGAATGCCCGCGTGGAATCATCTGGGTGTAGACGCTTGACCCAGAACTTCTTGTCGTCACGCATCTCCCAAGGGGCATAGCCCATGATCGAATTCAGATTCTCGCTGACGAACGTACAGGCGTAGTCGCCGGAGACCTGGGTGGTGTAGATGATCGCCGGGCTCGCACCGACCAATGTTTCCAAATCGTTCATCAAGGCCATGCGCTCGCCGAGCGCCTGCTCGGCCGTCTTTCGCGCGGAGATGTCCGCCCAGGAGCCTACGATCTCGAACGGACTGCCCTGGGCGTCCTCGATCACCCTGAAGGTGTCCTGGATCCAGATGTAGTGCCCGTCTCGGTGACGGAAGCGGTACTCCAGCGTCCCGCCGCGCTTCTCCACGAGAGGACCCATTTCGCTGAAGACGCGCGAAGCGTCCTCGGGGTGGAGGCGCACGGTCCAGAAGTCTTTGTCTTCCAGCATCTCCCATGCCGAGAAGCCCATGATGCGGGAGACGTTCTCGCTGACGAAAGTGCAGGTGTAGTCGCTCGCCTGATTGGTGTAGACGATCGCTGGCGTGACCGTCATGAGGTATTGCAAACGCTCGCGCGCCGCTTTCAGCTCCGTGGTGCGCTCTTCAACGCGCTTTTCGAGTTCATCGTGTGCCTTGCGTAGCTCCTCCTCCTCGCGCTTGCGCGTTCTGAGGTCGGTGGCAAAGCCGACGGTGCCCACCTCCTGGCCGTGGTCACCGAATAGCACCGATGCGGAGATGAGCACCGGGATGCTAGTGCCGTCCTTGGACTTGAGCACGCTGTCAAAGCCGGCGACGGTGCCGCCGCGCTTGCGCATCTCGCGCAGCACGTCCTTGGCGTGCTCCTCGGTGTCGTACAGGTCTGACGTGGAGCGGCCGATGACCTCCTCTGGCCTATAGCCAAGCAGGGTCTCGGCGCCCTCGTTGAAGAGGACGACCTTGCCTTCCTTGTCCGTGGTGATGATGGCATCGGTCGAGCTCTCGATCAGACGGGTCAGATAGCGCTTGGTGTCTTGAAGCTCGATATTGGCGCTAAGGGCCGCCTGTTCTGCCCGTTTGCTTTCTGTGATGTCAGCCCAGGCCCCGACAAGTTCGAGTGGATGGCCCGCCTCGTCATTGACGACCTTGAAGGTGTCCTGGATCCAGATGTAGTGCCCATCACGATGCCGGAATCGGTACTCGACCGCTCCTCCTCCCCGCTCGATCAGGGGGGGCATGTCCTTGAAGACGCGTGCGGCATCCTCGGGATGGAGGTGGTCGGGCCAGCACTTCGGATCGGTGGTCATCTCCTCCGGCGAATAGCCCGTTGTCGCCCGCAGGTTCTCGCTGACGAAAGTGCAGGCGAAATCGCCAGAGGCCTTGGTGGTGTAGATGATCGCCGGGCTGACGGCGAGGAGGTATTGCAGGCGCTGCCGCGTGTCGCTGAGTTCGGTTTCGATCGACTTGCGCTCGGTGATGTCCGCCCAGGCGCCGACCAGCTCCGACGGATGCCCGGCTTCGTCCTTGACCACCTTGAAGGTGTCCTGGATCCAAATGTAGTGCCCGTCGCGATGCTGAAAGCGGTACTCGACCGATCCTCCTCCCCGCTCGATCAGCGGGCGCATTTCATCGAAAACTCTTGCGGCATCCTCGGGATGGAGGTGGTCGGACCAGCACCTCTGGTTTCCGATCATCTCTCCCGGCGAATAGCCCATGATGGCCTGAAGATTTTCGCTGACGAAGGTGCAGGGAAAATCGCCCGAGGGCTTGTTGGTGTAGATGATGGCGGGACTGACTGAGAGCAGATACTGCAGACGCTGGCGAGTGCCCTTTAGCTCGGTTTCGATCGCTTTGCGCCCGGGGTCGAGTGCATCACCCGCGCTAAGCTGCCGCCGCAGATCGGCGATCTCGTCCAACAGTTGCTTGCGCGACTTCTTTTCGTCGCTCGCCTCAGTCGGGGCAGCATCGGGGACAGCAATCCGGGCGGCTCTTCCCCGCGCGGCCCTGCTTCCTCTCAACTCGTGCATGACGCTAGCCTCCTAGCGAGGCAAACCTAAAACCCGCTCGACCTACGCTTGCATCAGCCCTTCGGTCGAGGGCAACCGCCCGTTGGCGTGAAATTTATCTTAGCAGTTGCACAATCCTCGCGCGAGTCGGGCGCATTCCGGGCGGCTACTCGCCGGTCGCGTCGTGCACCATCTCGGCCAGGCGCCCGACGTCCTTGACCAGCAGGGTGCCTCCGCGCCGTTCAATGATCCCAATTCGGGACAGGCGATTGAGCTCCCGGGTGACGGCTTCGCGGTGGGTGCTGACCCGGCTTGCGATCTCGACATGGGTCGGTGCCGGCACGATGCGCGCGCTCTTACCGTCTTTGGGCCCAAGGCTCGCCAGCCGCAGCAATTCGGCCTGGATGCGATTGTTCACGGCGAGCGTGCTGAACTCGTAGACCCGCGTGGTCAGGGCGCGGATCGTCTTCACCATCCGCGGCAGCAGGGCCTGCGCTAGCCCCGGCTCGGACTGGAGCAGCTCGCGGAACGTGGACCCCGGCATCGAGGCAATGAGGCAGTTGGTCCGCGCCTCGACGGATGCCGAGCGCGAGCCCCCGTCGATGGCCGGAAACTCGCCGAAAATCTCGCCGGCCGCCATCTCGCGAAAGCTCACGGCTTTGCCAACAGACGAATAGATCGTGACGCGCACCTCGCCGAGTGTCAGGAAAAACACGTCGTCTGCCTTATCGAGGTAATCGAGGATGGGTTCTCCCGGGGCGTAGCGCTTCCAGGCGCAGCGCCGCTCGATGCGCTCGACAGAATCGGGGGAGAGGCCCGCGAAGATAACGATCCCCTTGAGCGAATTGCGTGGCTGCGCGGTTTGAGACTGCGCCATCTGCCTCCCCCCTGGGCCGCATGCAAAGCCGGCGAACAATAGCCCCGGGCCGCCAGTCATGCATGCCCAAAAAAGCCGCAACCCTGGGAGGCGGCGCCGGCGGCTATACGGCGATGGACATTCCGCACAACACCACCTGGGAGATCAAGAGGTAGAGTCTCGCTCCCTAGCGCGAGGATCAGGCGGCTCGTCCGCCTGACGGGCTGGCATGGTGCCACATGCCAGCCTTTCTTCGTCAGGAACGTGCGTGCATCAGACGTGTTAAAGACCTGCCCTTCGACACAAAGGAGAAGCCATTCATGCATATCAGCTTGGAGCAAGCCGAGAAGGCCATCGCCGCCGCACGGAAAGAAGCCGTCAGACTAGAGACTAAAATGTGTATCGCCGTGGTCGATTCCGGCGCCAACTTGCGGGCCTTTGTGCGCATGGACGATGCCTGGGTGGGCTCGATCGACATCTCGATCAAGAAGGCCAAGACCGCCTGCTTCTTCACCATGGGATCGGGCGAACTCGGCAAGCTGTCGCAGCCGGGCAAACCGCTTTATGGCATCGAACACTCCAATGGCGGCCTGATCACCTTTCCTGGAGGCTTGCCGATCATCCAAAATGGCGAGCTGTTCGGGGCCATCGGCGTCAGCGGAAGCTCGGTGGAAAACGATCACAAGGTCGCCGCTGCGGGTTGCAAGGTCTTGGGCGAGAGCCAACTGGCCGACCATCACTTCGCGCGCATGATGCATCTTGGCGCCTAAGGCCGACGGCTAAGGTGGCGACCCAGCCAAGCCCGCCCTTCCCGGGCGAGCTCTGGCTTTACTCCAGGTCACTTCAAGAAATCCGCAGCGCCGGATCGCCGGCCCTCTCAGCGCCCGCGATCCGCCCAATTGATCCAAAAGAAGGCCAAACCTCGGTCGCTACCTTTGGCCGCGCGACCGATCAGCCCCCGCGACATGTTGCCATTGCAGTGCAACATAGAATCACCATCTGATTCCGCGATGCAGCATTACAAGATAAAGTCAGACGGGAGGGCCGATTCGTGTTGTACCATCTCTATGAGCTGAACCAGGCGGCGCTCAGTCCTGCCAGGGCTGCGGCTGACGCTTACCGGCTCCTGTTCCGCAATCCGCTGAATCCTGCCTCCTATACGCCGCTCGGGCGGAGCGCGGCGGCGGCGCTCGAGCTGTTCGAGCGCACCACGCGCCGCTATCGCAAGCCCGTCTGGGGCATCGACCAAACCGAGGTGAAGGGCCGCCAGGTCGCCGTCAGGGAGCGCATCCTGATCTCCAAGCCCTTCTGCAATCTTGTCCATTTTGAGCGGGAGGTCTCGGCTTGGCGTCGCTATCAGGCCCCCAAGCTTCTGGTCGTGGCGCCCATGGCCGGGCACTTTTCGACTCTTCTCCGCGGCACCGTGCGCGATCTCCTTCCGCACTACGATGTCTATGTCACCGAATGGCAGGACGCCCGCTTCGTGCCGCGCCGCGCGGGCCCCTTCGACCTCGATGTCTATATCGACTACATCATTGAGTTTCTTCGATTTTTCCGGGGGAACGTGCATGTGATGGCGGTCTGTCAGCCGACCGTCCCGGTCTTCGCCGCCGTGGCGCTGATGGAGGCCATGGGCGATCGCGCCAGCCCCCGCTCCATGATCCTCATGGCCGGCCCCATCGATGCCCGGGAGAACCCGACGGCCGTCAATCGCTTTGCCGAGGGGCGCACCGTCGATTGGTTCCAGCGCAATGTCATCACCCAGGTTCCGTGGCCTTACCCCGGCGTGATGCGCATGGTCTATCCGGGCTTCTTGCAGCTGAGCGGCTTCATGGGCATGAATTTCGACCGCCACGTCACGGCCCATCGCGACCTTTTCCATAATCTGATCAAGGGAGACGGCGATTCAGCCGACAAGCATCGCGAGTTCTACGATGAGTTCCTTGCCGTCATGGACCTCACGGCGGAATATTACCTACAGACCATCGAAACGGTCTTTCTCGAGCACAGGCTTCCCAAGGGCCAGATGGTCCACCGCAACCGCCTCGTCGACCCGAGCAAGATCGAAAAAGTGGCGCTCATGACGGTGGAGGGCGAGAAGGACGACATTTCCGGGGTCGGCCAGACGTTTGCTGCACATATTTTATGCACCAACCTTGCCGACACCTTGCGGGCGCATCATCTCCAGCCCGGCGTCGGCCATTATGGCGTGTTCAACGGGTCCCGTTTTCGGGCCGAAATAGCGCCGAAAATCCGCACTTTCATAGCGACACACCAGCGCCGTAGAGGGGTGTTGGCGAGGGTCTTCGGCCGGGCTGCCTAAAGCAGAGGCGCGCGCTCCCGCAAAAGCCCTGCTACTGTACTGGCCGCCGATTCGGGGGGCCGATCGGCAGTAGGGAGCGTAACCATGCTTAAGCGGCTCAATCTCGCGCGCGGCGAGACCATCGAGGTCAAGATCCGCGGCCTCAATATTCCTATGGTGCTGAGGCGGAGCGCGCGGGCGCGACGATTCAGCCTGCAAGTGAGCGAGGCGCGCCGCGGCGCCGTTCTCACCATGCCGCTTTATTCGAGCTTCGCCGACGCCGACGAGTTTCTCTCGCGCCATCTCGATTGGCTGAAGGAGCGCGTCGCGGGATTATCGGAGCCGGTGCCATTCACCCATGGGGCTATCGTGCCCCTGCGCGGCTTCGCCCATGCGCTTCGCTTCGCCGGGTCGTTACGCCGCCGCGGCGTGGTGTGGATCGAGGCTGCCGAAGATGCCAAGGCCGCTCCCGCTTGGCCCGAGGGCGCGCGGGTGGGGATCAGAAGGTTGCCGCGTCTCTATGTGACGGGGGAGGAGGAGCACGCACCGCGCCGTCTTCTCGACTGGCTGAAGCGCCAGGCCCATCTCGATCTGAAGACCCGCGTCGAACTCCACGCCAGGCGTCTCAATCTCACACCGGCGCGTCTCTTCGTGCGCGACCAGACCACGCGCTGGGGATCGTGCTCGACCTCAGGCGCGCTGTCCTTCTCCTGGCGCCTGGTGCTCGCCCCGCCTTTCGTCCTCGACTATCTCGCCGCGCACGAGGTCGCCCATCTCGGTCACATGAATCACGGTCCGCGCTTCTGGGCGCTCGTGGAACGCACCATGCCGCGCCACGAGGACGCGCGGAGTTGGCTCAGGAAGCATGGCGCCAGCCTGCATCGCTATGGCGCCGAAGGAATGCTGCTGTCCTCGCCCGGTTATTCGCCGAAGCGCAGCATCGAGTAGCGGCTCGTCGGCCGGTCTTGTCGTCCTTCGAGACCGACCCACGCAGGTCCTTGCACCAACAGTCTGGACTCAGGGCTGGCGCGTGCGCTCTCCGCTAATCTCATCCAGGATTGGGCAGTCTGGGCGGTCGTCGCCTTTACACGCCTCGATAAGGCGGCTCAGCACGTCAACGATGCTCCGATGCGCTTCCATACGGGACACAACCGCCTGCTTGTGGCGCTCGGCCAGGACGCGCACCTTGCGGCTTGGCCGCTTCTTATCGCGCCAAAGATCAAGCAGCTCGTCGATCTGCTTAATCGGAAAGTCCAGAGATCGGGCGCGCTTAATGAAGCGCAGCTCATGCACGTTGCGTTCGTCGAAAATCCGATAGCCATTCGCGTCCCTGCCGGCGGGGCTCAGAAGCCGCTCGCTCTCGTAATATCGGATCAGCCGTGCCGAGACGCCGGACAGTCGAGCCGCGTCGCTAATGCGCATCACTTCCCCCCCAAATCGGGATTGACCTTCCAATCGTTGGAAGGAGTACGGCATAGCCCGCAACCCCGGAGAGCCCTGATGGAGCCGATTCTTCCAGTCAACAATCCACCTGATGTCTCAGCAGAACAACGAGCATCGATCGAACTGTTAAAACGGATCCGCAAACTACGCTGGATCGGCGAGCAAGATGAAGCATTGCGCCGGGGATCCTCCTCGGCCGCACTCATAGGAGGCGAGACGATGGACAAAGTAAACACCTTAGGGGCTGGGGTCGCGCTGGCCGTGACGTTTGCGCTCCTGAGCGCCCTGTGCGCCGTTGCCTTCGTGCTCGCACCCGATGCGACGCTCGACTTCTTCGGTGCATTCATGCACGGCCTCGACCTGAACTCGGTCAAGTCCGCCGCCCCGCTCAGCCTTGGGAGAGTTCTCTATGGCCTAATCGGCCTATCGATCATCGGCTTCATCACCGGGTACGTGTTCGCTTGGACGTACAATGTCATCAACCGGCAATAGCGGGCACAGAAACGCACGCTCACCTACATGTACAGGCAATAACATGCTACCGGTCCTTCGCGCATTCCTCGAAAGGATCGTGCGCAAAGGCACACTCGAAGTCGAAACCGCGTCACGGTCTCGATTCATCGTCGGCGATGGCTCGGGAGAGCGCGTCGCCGTGCGCTTGGCGGACTCGGGAGCGGCGCGGCAGCTCATCCTCAGACCAGAGCTTGCGCTTGGCGAGCTTTACGTGGATAGCCGGATCGTCGTTACGCAGGGGTCGGTCTGCGATCTGCTCATGCTCCTCGGCAGCAATCTCGGTTGCCGATCGGCGCCGGGGATCGCGCGGGCGTACAACCGGCTTCGTGTTGCATTGCGCCCGCAGCATCAGCGCAACACAGTAGGGCGCGCGAGGCGCAATGCTGCGCACCACTACGATCTCGATGGCCGCCTGTACCGCCTCTTCCTTGACCCCGACATGCAGTACTCCTGCGCCTACTTCGAGCATCCGGGCCATTCCCTCGATGAGGCGCAGCTAGCCAAGAAACGCCATATTGTGGCAAAGCTGCTCGTCGAGCCGGGTCACCGCGTTCTCGACATCGGCAGCGGTTGGGGCGGCCTCGCGTTCTATCTTGCCGAACTGTGCGGCGCTGCCGTTAGGGGGATTACGCTTTCCGAGGCTCAGCTCGAGCTCGCCCGCCATCGGGCTGCGGAACGCGACTCCATTCCCGGCGTGGATTTCTATTTGCAGGATTACCGCGCGGCATCTGGGCGCTTTGATCGGATTGTCTCGGTCGGCATGTTCGAGCATGTGGGCTCCAGCGACTACGATGCGTTCTTCACGAAAGTGGCTGAACTGCTCGCTGATGACGGCGTGATGCTCCTCCACTCCATTGGCCGCTCCGATGGACCGAGCACCACCAACCCTTGGATCGCGAAGTATATCTTTCCTGGCGGATCGGCCCCCGCACTCTCCGAAGTGCTGCCCGCTATCGAGCGCTCTGGGCTTATCGTGACCGATATCGAAGTCATGCGGCTCCATTACGCCGAAACTCTCAAAGCTTGGCAGGAGCGGTTCCTCTCCCGCCGCGACGAGGCTAGGGCGGTGTACGATGACCGATTCTGCCGGATGTGGGAGTTCTATCTCGCGGCGACGGAGTGCGGCTTCCGGCATGGCGGCCTGATGGTCTTCCAGATTCAACTCGCCAAAAGCTTGGCGGCCGTTCCCCTCACGCGCGACTACATCGGTGCGCGCGAGGCCGCGCTCAGAGCCAAGGAAGAATGGCAGCCGGACCAGAGGATCGCCGCCGAGTGAATCCTGACCGTCTCGGCGACAAAGCAAAACAGAATGTCAAACTACTCGCGTGAGGAGGAGCGAGTGCCAGTCCAAGAACATTCCCATCAAGGCGATCCAGACCGCGTGGAAAGGAGCTATTGGGCCTCGCGTGCCTTTCTCATCTTTCTGGCCTTTGGAGCGATGGCGACGGTGCTGCTGTGGAGCGAACATCGGGCGCACCTGCTCGGCATACTTCCCGTTCTGTTCTTGCTCGCCTGCCCGCTACTGCACATTTTCGGAGGTCATGGCCCACACAGCGCTCATGGCGGGGACGGAAGAAAAAGTCCTTCCGATAGCAAGCGAGGCCAGCCATGAGCGAACCCGTCCCCGCCTATGGGCTGTGGGGCTTGGTTCTCATCAACTCCGTTGTTTTCATCGTCTTCGCCTTCAGCTTCTTCAGGCCGCAGACCTCCCGCGACTGGCGCTCGTTCGGTGCCTTCAGCGCATTTCTCGTTGCTCTTTTCACCGAGATGTATGGCTTTCCGCTTACGATCTATTTCCTGTCGGGTTGGCTGCAGAGCCGTTATCCGGATATCGACTGGTTTTCCCACGATGCTGGCCATCTCCTGGAGATGATCTTCGGCTGGAAGGCTAACCCGCACTTTGGACCATTTCATTTCTTGAGCTTGGCGTTCATCGTCCTCGGATTCCTGCTGATCTCGGCGGCGTGGCGAGTCCTTTATCAGGCCCAACGAAGGGGTGAGCTAGCTGTGACCGGTCCCTATGCTCATGTGCGCCATCCTCAGTACGTGGGCTTCATTCTCGTGATGCTCGGGTTTCTCCTGCAATGGCCGACGCTGCTCACGCTCGCCATGTTCCCGATCTTGGTCTGGATGTACGTCCGCCTAGCGCACAAAGAGGAGCTTGAGGCGATCGTCACCTTCGGCGACACCTATCGCGGATACGCAAAACGAGTACCCGGCTTCTTCCCCCGCCTGCTCAACCCTGCCAGCACGTCGAAGGCCTAGTTGTCCGGCGGGCACGCTACCCCCCTGGTCAGGCGTCTCCGACCACGCTACTTCGAGTGTGGTGCCAACGGGACGGCCCACGGTCCAACATGATTCCAGATCGTTATGCATGGCTCGTTTGGTCGAGCGCATTCTTGCTCCCCTGGCTTGCGGCTTATGCAGCCTTCCCGCGCCAGCGGAAACCCATGCTGTGGGCGAGCCTGTTCACGATGCCGTTGGGCCTGACCGAGCCCTTGTTCGTGCCAGCATATTGGAACCCACCGAGCCTTTTTGATCTCGCCCAGAGGACCGGCTTTGATATCGAAAGCCTGATCTTCTCTTTCGGCCTCGGTGGGATTGGAGCAGTGCTCTACAATCTCCTGACGGGATATGAACCTGCTGGCCTGCCACCCTCCGAGCAGGCAGTACCCCGCCATCGCCTCCACGCGTGGATGCTTGCGGTGCCATTCGTGTCCTTCCCGCTCCTGTCTCTCTTCCACTGGAACTCTATTTACCCGGCGATCCTTGCCATGGCCCTCGGCGCTGTCGCGACGGCATTTTGCCGTCCCGACCTCGCGCCAAAGGTGGGAGTGGGCGCCATCCTTTTCCTGGGCTTTTACACAGTGGTCCTGTTCGGTCTTGAATGGACGGCGCCCGGCTATATCGAGCGGGTATGGAATCTACCGGCACTCTCTGGCCTTACGATCGCTGGCCTACCCATCGAGGAGCTTCTGTTTGCAGCCGCCTTTGGCGCCTACTGGTCGAGCGTGTATGAGCATTTCACCTGGAGCCGAGCCGCCCGTAGCTCCCAGTACGCCGCTTAGTCGGGGTTCACCCGCTCCTACTGTCCGGAGAAGATGCCGAGCACGCGCTGAAAGAGCGGCGTATCGCCGTCGCTATGCCAGGGCAGCGCCGCCACGGCCTCCTGAAGGCGCGGCGCCCGCGTGCCCGGGAGCGGCAGCGGCGTCTTGTCCCGATGCGCATCGAGCATGATGTCGTGCCATAGCTTGGCCGGCAGCGTTCCGCCCGTCACTTTGCGCATGCGCGCGCCGTTGTCGTTGCCGATCCACACCCCGCCCACGTAATGGGTGGTGTAGCCGACAAACCAGGCGTCGCGGAAGCTCTGCGTGGTGCCGGTCTTGCCGGCGGCGACCTGCCCCTCGATCGCGGCCTTCTTGCCCGTGCCACGGATGACCGTCGCATTCATCATATCGTTCATGGCGCCGACAAAGTGCAGCGCCACGACCTGCCCGGTGGTCGAGCGGCGCCGCTCATAGAGCACCTTCCCCTCGCCGCTGCGCACCCTGGTGATGATATGGGGCAACACGCCCTGGCCGCCATTGGCGAAGGGCGCATAGGCGCCGACGAGCTCGAGCAGGGTGACCTCCGCTGTGCCGAGCGCGATGGAGGGACTGTCGTGCAGCTTGGAATTGATGCCGAGCCGCCGCGCCGTGCGCACCACCCGCCACGGCCCGACCTCGGCCGCAAGTCTTGCCGCTACCGTGTTGATCGACTGGGCGAGCGCGTCCCGCAGGCTGATCTCGCCCTGATAGAGGCCGGTATAGTTCCGCGGCGACCAGCCGGCGACCGTCGTCGGCCCGTCATAGGCGACGGAATCCGGCGTGTAGCCGCTTTCCAGCGCGGCGAGATAGACGAAGGGCTTGAACGCCGAGCCCGGCTGGCGCATCGCCTTTAGCGCGCGATCGAACGGGCTTGACGAGTAGGCGCGGCCGCCGACCAGCGCCTTGACGCCGCCCATGGGATCGAGCACCACCACCGCCCCTTCGTGGGCGGCAAGCTTAGCCCCTTCATCGTCGAGGAGCCGCCTCAGCGCCTGCTGCGAGACCCGCTGCAGCCCGGCATCGATGGTCGTCTCGACGATCAGGTCGCCGTCATTGTCGCCCACGAATTCTGGAAGCAGCTCCGCCACCCAGTCGACGGGGTAGGGATAGCCCGTGTCGTCGCCCTTGGCGGACAGCTTGAGCGGCTGCTGGCTCGCGTTCCGCGCTTGCTCCGGCGAGAGGTACCCCGCCTGGACCATGTTTTCGAGCACCTCGTCCACGCGCGCGCTTGCGAGCTTCACGCTCCTTCGCGGCGAGTAGCGTGACGGGGCCTTGAGCAGCCCGGCGAGCAGCGCCGCCTGGGGGAGCGTGACGAAGCGCGCCGACTTGCCGAAATAGCGGCGCGACGCGGCCTCGACCCCGTAGGTGCCGCCGCCGAAATAGACGCGATTGATATAGAGCTCGAGGATCTCGTCCTTCGAGAAGCGTTGCTCGAGCCATACCGCATAGACGACTTCCTCGAGCTTCCGCGTGATCGTGCGCTCAGGCCTCAGGAACAGGTTCTTGGCGAGCTGCTGGGTGATGGTCGAGCCGCCCTCGACTACGCCGCCGGCGGAAGCGTTACGGAAGGACGCGCGGATGAGACCGAGCGGGTCGATACCGAAATGGGCGTAGAAGCGGCGGTCCTCGGTGGCGAGCACGGCGTGCACGAGATAGGGCGGCAGCATCTCGAGCCGCACATGGCCGCGGCGCAAGCCCCGTTCGGCGAGCACGGTGCCGTCTTGAGCCAGCACGATGACGTTGGGGGGCCGGTCGTCGAGCGCGGCGATGACGGGGTCGGGCACCCGGGCGATGAAATAGATCACGGCCAGCCCAAGCGCGATGGCGCCCCAGATGGAGGCGACAGCGGAAAACTTGATGCCGCGATAGAGCCAAGGATGGCGGGCCACCCAGCGCTTCAGGCGCGAGGGTCTGCGCCGCTTGCGCCTGAGCGCGGGAGCGCCGCGTCGCGCGCCGAACGCGGGTTCGCGGCGGCGCTCTACCTTAGCGCCGGGCCTCACGCTGCGCCGCGCGCCGTGCATGGTTACCCGCCCTTCCCGACAAGCGAAGGCGAGGCGCGCGGGCGGGCCTTGGGCGCCGCCGGCGAACCTCTTCCGGGAGGAGCCTAGGCGTTCCGGATTGACACAATGTTAAAGGATTGAGCCACCACGCGAGGTGCCCTTAAACATCCAGATTGGCGACATAGAGCGCGTTGGCCTGGATGAACTCGCGCCGGGGCTCGACCACGTCGCCCATCAGCCGCGAGAAGACGTCGTCGGCGTCCTCGCCTTCCTTGATCTTGACCTGGAGGATGGTGCGCGTGTCGACGTCGAGGGTCGTGTCCCACAGCTGATCTGGGTTCATCTCGCCAAGACCCTTGTAGCGCTGAAGCGTGAGCCCTTTGCGGCCCGTCGTCATCACCGCATTGAGCAGTTCGCTCGGCCCATGCACGACCAGGCTCATGTCCTTGCGCTTGAGCGTGGCGGGCCTGGCATAGACCTCCTGGAGGTGCTCGGCGAAGCCGTCGAGCTTGAGCGCATCGGCGGACGCGATGAACGGTCCGTCGATCAGATGCGACTCCATCACGCCGCGAAGCTCCCGCCAGAAGCGCAAGCCGCCCTCGGGCAGCGCCTCGCCATGCCAGCCCCTCTCGGTCTCCTCAGCCAGCGCATCGAGGCGCTTGGCGATATAGGCGGCGGCGGCTTGCGCCTGCTTGCCGTCTTTCAGCACCTTGGGGTTGAGCGCGCCGGCGATCGCCGCCTGCTCGACGATGAAGCGCGGATAGCGGTTATGCAGGCCTTTGAGGATCGAGCCGATCTTGCGCGCGGTCTCCACGATATCGCGCAAGTCGGCGCCACCGCGCGCCGCGTTGGCGCCGGTGACGAGCACGGCTTCCTCCAGCCCTTCGCCGATGAGATAGTCCTCGAGCGCCTTCTCGTCCTTGAGATAGCGCTCCGACTGGCCCCGCTTCACCTTGTAGAGGGGAGGCTGGGCAATGAAGAGATGCCCTTGCTCGATGAGCGACTTCATCTGGCGGTAGAAGAAGGTGAGCAGCAGCGTGCGGATATGCGAGCCGTCGACGTCGGCGTCGGTCATGATGATGATCTTGTGATAGCGCAGTTTGCTCAAATCGAACTCGTCGCTAATGCTGGTACCGAGTGCGGTGATCAGCGTGCCGATCTCCTGGCTCGACAGCATCTTGTCGATGCGGGCGCGTTCCACGTTGAGGATCTTGCCGCGCAAGGGAAGCACGGCCTGGAAGGCCCGGTCGCGCGCCTGCTTGGCGCTGCCGCCGGCTGAATCGCCCTCGACCAGGAACAGCTCGCACTTAGCGGGATCGCGCTCCTGGCAGTCGGCGAGCTTGCCGGGAAGCGAAGCCATGTCGAGCGCGCCCTTGCGGCGGGTCAGATCGCGGGCTTTGCGCGCGGCCTCGCGGGCGGCCGCGGCTTCCACGATCTTCTGCACGATGTTGCGAGCCTCGCCCGGATTCTCCTCGAACCATCCCGAGAGCGCGTCGGCCATGACGCTCTCGACCACGGGCCGTACTTCCGAGGAGACGAGCTTGTCCTTGGTCTGGCTCGAGAATTTGGGGTCCGGCACCTTGACCGAGAGCACGCAGGTCAGGCCTTCGCGGGCGTCGTCGCCCGTCAGCGCCACCTTCTCCTTCTTGGCGATGCCGGAGGAGGCGGCATAAGTGTTGACGGTGCGGGTCAGCGCCGCGCGGAAGCCGGCCAAATGCGTGCCGCCGTCGCGCTGCGGGATGTTGTTGGTGAAGCACAGCACGTTCTCGTGGTAGCTGTCGTTCCACCACAGAGCGGCCTCGATCATGATCTTCTGATGCTGCTTCTCGACCACGATCGGCTCGTTGATCAGCGGATGCTTGGTGCGGTCGAGGAAGCGAACGAAAGCGCGCAGGCCGCCCTCATAGCGCATTTCCTCGATCTTGGGTTCGACCCCGCGATGATCGGACAACACGATGCGCACGCCGGAATTCAGAAAGGCGAGCTCACGCAGGCGATGCTCGAGCGTCGCATAGTCGAACTCGACCATGGTGAAGGTCTTAGGCGAGGGGACGAAAGTGATGCGCGTGCCGGTCTTGCCGTCGGCCTCGCCGATCGCCTTGAGCGGCGCCACTGGCACGCCGTCGGCGAAGCGCATGAAGTGCTCCTTGCCGTCGCGCCAGATGGTGAGATCGAGGCGGCTCGACAGCGCGTTGACCACCGAGACGCCGACGCCGTGCAGTCCGCCCGAGACCTTGTAGGAATTCTGATCGAATTTCCCGCCGGCATGGAGCTGCGTCATGATCACTTCGGCGGCGGAAACACCTTCGCCCTTGTGGATCTCGGTCGGGATGCCGCGGCCATTGTCCTCCACCGTGACGGAACCCTCGGCATTGAGGATGACCAGAATCTCATCGGAGAAGCCGGCCAAAGCCTCGTCGATGGCGTTGTCGACCACCTCATAGACCATGTGGTGGAGGCCCGAGCCGTCGTCGGTGTCGCCGATATACATGCCCGGCCGCTTGCGCACGGCATCGAGGCCCTTCAGCACCTTGATCGACTCGGCGCCGTACTCGGAAGCGGCGGCGGCTTTGCGTTTGGAAGCTGGTGTCATGGTTCCCTGGAGGCAGTTGTTGGTCTTGTTGGCGGCTTCGAGCCACCGAGGAGAATCAGGCCCCGATCTTACCCCGATTCACCGCGAAAATTTGGGCCTCTTGGGCCATCGGATCGAACAGGTCCCGGTCGGTCCCGGTCATCCAGGCCTGGGCCCCGAGGCCCAAAATTTCGCCAAAAAGAGCCGCGCGGCGGGCCTGGTCGAGATGGGCCGCCACCTCGTCCAAAAGGATGAGCGGGGAGGCGCCTTCCAGCTCCTTGATCAGCTCGGCCTTGGCGAGAATGAGCCCGATCAGAAGCGCCTTCTGCTCGCCCGAGGAGCAGAGCGGCGCGGGGGTATTTTTGGGCCCGTGAATCACTATTAGGTCGCTCAAATGCGGTCCTTCAAGGGCGCGCGCTGCGGCACGGTCGCGTTCGCGACCCTCGTCGAGTAGGGCGCGGAATTCATCCTCGATCTCGGTTGCAGGCCGCCGCGAAAGCGCCTCTTCGAGCCTTCCGACCAGGGCGATGGCTGCCCACGGGAAGGGGCCTTCGCCCCGCGCGGCGCGCATCCGGTCGATCAGGCTTATAAGCCGCGCGACGGCGTCGAGACGGGCCGCGGCGATGGCCGTGCCCGCCTCGGCCATCTGCTCCTCGAGCCCCTCGAACAAGGCGCGGGAGCCCTCGCGCATCTGGAACAGGCGGTTCCGCTGCCGCATCGCCCGGTCATAGCGGCCAAGGGGGGTGCGCATCTTGGGATCGACGGCAAGCACCAGCCGGTCGAGGAAACGCCGCCGCTCCGAGGCCGGGCCGGTGAACAGTCCGTCCATGGCAGGGATCAGCCAGACCAGCTTGACATGCTCGGAAAGAGCGCCCGCGCTCTCGTCCTTACCGGCGATGCGCACGGTGCGGCTCCCGCTCTCCTCCCGCGAGCCTGCGGCCAATCCGGTGCCGATCTCGACCTCATCCTGGCGCGACACGACCATTGCCGCGACGGCGAAGCCGCCAGCCCCCTCTTTGCGGCAAAGCTCGCCATAGGGGCGGCCGCGCAAGCCCTGACCGGGACCGAGCAGCGACACCGCCTCGAGCAAATTGGTCTTGCCCGAGCCATTGTCGCCGATCAGCACCACGGGCCGGGCGTCGAGCTTGAGCTCGGCTCTCGCGTAGTTGCGGAAATCGGTGAGTTTCAGCGCGCGGACGAAGAGGCGCGTCTCGGCGGGGTCGCCTGCGATCGCCTTGGCCTCGCCCTTTCCCTTGCGATGCGCCC
>Ga0209431_10001470_pt1 | contig 19501 bp, 16 predicted proteins | sample RifCSP13_3_FD_184021 | JGI IMG/M metagenome (GOLD analysis project Ga0209431, IMG submission 184021) | Soil microbial communities from Rifle, Colorado - Rifle CSP2_sed 13_3 (SPAdes) (version 2) | ecosystem: Environmental > Terrestrial > Deep subsurface > Rock core/Sediment | place: Rifle...
CGGCTCGGCGATGGGCACGGTGATCGCGTCCGGTCTGGTTGCGCTGTACGCGATGGTGAAGCTGTGGCGCGGCGGCTGGGTCGTGTCGTTCCCGCGCAGAGGCTTGGGACCGGATTGGAACATCATCCGCGTGCTTTTTCGATTTGGCCTGCCGACCGGCATTCAGGGAATCGCGATGAACATCGGCGGCGTGTTGATGCTGGCCTTCATCGGATCGCTGGCCCAGAGCGCTGCTGCACAAGCGGCGTTTGCCGTGGGATATTCACAACTCTTTTCTTTGGTCACGTGGACTTCGGTTGGGTTGATGGGGGCTGCAGCAGCAGTGGCCGGCCAGAACCTCGGCGCGACACAATCCGAACGCGCCGATAAGGCGGTAGATATCGCCGGAAGCTTTGGTCTCTCCGGCGCGGTGCTGGTGGGATTTTTCTTTCTGTTCTTTCCGCGCGAACTGCTCAACGTCTTCGGAATGGACGAGCCCGCGGTGGTCGAGATTGGCGTCCAGCTTCTGCGCGTGCTCAGCGTCTCCGGTCTCTTCGTCGCGGTCGCGCTCACGTACACCGGTGGACTTCAAGGCACGGGCGACACGAAGAGTCCGCTGTACATTTCGATCATTTCGCAGATCGTCGTCCCCCTCGGAATCTGTAGCGTGATTACTCTGGCCGGCACGCTGGATCCGATCGACGTCTGGATCGCAATTCTGGTGGGTCATGCGACGCGCTGCACTCTGAGCGTGTTGCGCTTCAAGCAGGGAAAGTGGCGCAGCATCGCAGTCGATATTGAACCGGGGCGGGCGCTCGAAACGAAATAAGCATTCAATTCTTCGCTCTTCGATAAAGTCACTTTCATGAAACGTTTCCAAAAATGGCCCATCAGACTAATTGGCGTTCCGTTCGACGGCATGGGACGAAAACCAGGACAGGCGGGCGCTCCTGCGGCGTTGCGTGCGGCTGGACCTGAAGCGGCGTTCTCATCTCATGAGGTCGTGTCTCAGCCGGATTTCACTTTGCCCGAAGCGCGCGCGGAACGCGCTCCGGAGTCGGGCCTGCTGAACGAAACCGCTCTCGTGAAGATGGTCGCCGCGTTGTATGCGGAGGTGAGCGCCTCCTTGTCAGCTGGCCACTTCCCATTGGTTTACGGAGCAGATTGTTCCGTCTTATTAGCAGCGGTACCGGCGATGCGAGATGCGTTCGGTGAACCGGGGCTCGTATTCGTCGATGGCCACGAAGACGCTACTCCAATTGATCGCTCGCCTGATGGTGAGGCCGCAAACATGGAGGTTGCCATCCTGTTGGGGCTGACGGGCGAACGGTTGACGCACCCGTTGAGTAGGGCAGTTAACGCTCTCAAACCTCAAACGCTGGTCATGCTCGGCCCGCGCGACCAGCCTTGGCGACAGGAGCGCGGCGTCGAAACTATCGCCGGCCATGTTCTGCTGCGGAACTCTGAAGAAGTCGCGGCCGATCCGGCTGCTGTTACGCGCTCGGCAATCGAGAGTATTTCCTCACACGCATCAAGCTGGTGGTTACACACCGATCTGGATGTTCTCAGCGAACGCGACTTCTTTGCGCGCGGTGCTCCTGGAGAGATCCCCCTTTCCGGAGGGTTGACTTGGCAGCAGCTCACTGAAGTGATTCAGACCGCACTTAGTGCGGGCGGGTGTCGGGGCTGGAGCCTGGCAATCTACAACCCAGATCTCGACCCAGACGGCAGCCAGGCGCGGCGCATTGTGCAGCTTGTCATCGAGATCGCTCCCCACCTTTTCTGGAAATCAGACCCTCACGACTGCAGATCGATTTCAGTTGCGTAGTAGGAATTTAACGAGAATTGAACGGTACTTTCACAACTTTAAACTGGAGCTCACCGTATCTGTGTAGCTTGAGACATCAATTTTACTGAGCGGGTGAAGATTCTTGGGGGTATCTTGATCATGCTTGGCTTAATAGAATAGTTCGAACTTTGTGAGATTGGAGTTCCAAGATGAAACCAGTCGCTCAACAAGAAATCAGAGAAATTTCCTTTCAACTGCTCAAAGAGACCTTTGAGGGCCCAGCTCCGGAGGGAGCAAGCGCATTTCTAAATAAAGGTACCGGCCTATTTCAGACACTTGACGAAATCGGTGCGGATGCAGCCTCGAGGTTAACGCGGCCTGGCGGAAGCACAGTGGCCGCCCATACAGAGCACCTTCGCTTTTACGTCGTCGTGCACGATAAACTCCTGAGAGGGTCAACCGAAGAGATTGATTGGGCCCAGAGTTGGCGAATAAAGAGGGTTAACGGGGCTGAATGGGGTAACCTTAAGCAGCAGTGTCGGCGAGCCTATTCGACGTTCATTGAGCACCTGCGCGCAGTCGACAATTGGGGTGAAGACGAAATCAGCGTCGCCACCTCAGTCATGGCGCACACGGCATATCATCTCGGCGCTATTCGTCAACTCATTCTCGCCCAGCAGGGCAATCGTGATTAGAGGAATTTCAAAAACGTATCTCCGCCGAGCCAGAATTAGTCGCTGATTACTTGCCAGAGCTGAACGAAGCTGTCGCACAATTAATCACACGGCCAGAGATTCACAGTCTTGTCGATTCACTTAAGACGCTACTGCCACAGACCTCGGAGCCTTTCGTCTGGTCCACACTCGATCTGCAATCGATCACGCCGCCGCTTCCAGACAAAATCAAATCATGCTGGATCTTCGTGCTGAAAAAGGACGTGCCGTCAGGCTGTCATTACCATCCGAACAGCATTCAACATATGGTGATGATTGAAGGCGAAGGAACCTCAAAAGTCGGCGCGAATTCCCGTCGGATGAAACTCTTTGGCGAACCCGATTGCCCTTTGGATGATATTTGGTACGTCATCCCCGAAGGCGTGACATGAGTTCTTTCCGAAAGGACGAGATATGGTCGTCGTTTCGTTCCATACATGCGCTTCTGACGAGCTGGAAGAAATCAGCTGCGACTCGGGAGCGACACGTAATTATGAACCTCGTTTTTGAGCTCGGGCTTCCTGCGGCGCAAAGTGGTCGCAGGCTTCACGATCTCTGCGTCTGCTCGTCCGTTCGCTAAAATCCGTTGTGTATAGCTCATTTTGCGGATATCGGGTTGTGACGGGAGTCAGAATTCGCTTTCGACTGCGTCATCATATATAAAGGACTGGCAACGCGGTGAAATCTCTCGCTCTGACTTTTTGTGGCAATTTTGTGACGTGATTACAAACAAACAGGTATGAATGGCTGTTACTAGATCTACTCCGGAGGCTGCGACCTGTGAAAGATGTTAATAGATCTAAAGAGCCGTGAGTGGATGGAACCCGCTTAACCGCTCTTTTAACCAGTGGGTCGCAGGTTCGAGTCCTGCTCGGCTCACCACTATGGGAAATACAGCACTTAGGCGCATCAGATAGTTAAATCAATCAGCCTTGACCAACTGGCCAAAAACCAGTGGGTCGCAGATTTTGGATCCCTCTGACCTCAGTATTGTTTTCAAGGATTTGCGGTTGGACACGAGGCCAGCCGCTTTTCGTTGTGTGACAGATTGTTAAAAAACTACATGCGGAGATTGATCGCGGTACTTCTCTTGATAATCGACCGAACCCGTGTGTGGCCAATCTACTAATAGAACGCTGGAAGATCTCTGCAGAACCTGAGTGGGATCAATCACCTCGTTGACACTGCCCTTGGCTGAACCATCCTCCGCCGGCCCGATCAGACTCACGACATAGGGCGAATGTTCTGGTTCATGTGGAAGAAGTTGTACGGATCGTACTTCGTCTTGATCTCCTGGAGCCGCCGATAGTTTGTGCCATAAGCCGCGACGATCGGATCGCCAGGCTCATCATCGCCCAGGTAATTCACATAGCGACCCGGCCCGACAAAGGGTTTCATCCGCGCATAACTTTCCCGCCCCCATGCTATGCACCGATCATTATCTGCCGGTTCCATCCATTGTGAGAGTACGAGAAGGTTGTAACCTTCCGCACGGTGCGGGAAGGCCGTCTCGTTGACTGGAACCCTTGTTGCAGCGCCGTGGAAGTGTTCGAGGAGCATCTGGCCCATAGGGCTGGGGCATCTGTTGAAACACTCAATCATTGCATCGATCGCATCATCACTTAGTTCAGCAAGGAAGCTCGACTTCCAATAGTTGAAAGCGCCTTTTGGATAGCCGGCATCGAGCATTCCGTTGAGCTCACAGTAAGATATTGGGCCAACCGTATCCAGCAAAGGAGATCCGAATTCCTTGAGCGGCTGCAGCGCTTTTTCGCCCTCGGCGGGCGAGCCACAGTGACCGGGTACCATCGCCGCCAGCTTAGCTCCGTCGGGCGAATGAATTAGGCCACCGAATACTGTCAACTCATCCGGCAGCGACGCGGTGAAATCGCGGAAGAACCTCAACACGTCTCGAGCCCGGTCAAATGGATGCGCGACCAGACCACCCTCGATCGTGGGTCCCACGGGATGAAGCCGATATTCGAATGAGGTGGCGACGCCGAAGTTTCCTCCTCCACCTCGAACAGCCCAGAAGAGATCGGGGTGCTCGTCCTTATTCGTCCGCAACGCCTCGCCTGCGGCTGTCACGAGTTCGACGGCTCGCAGATTATCAAGTGAGAGGCCATACTTTCCCATCATATAACCCAGTCCACCGCCAAGAGTGAGCCCGGCAATTCCTGTCGAAGACACCACACCTCCAGTAACCGCCAGGCCGTGCAACTGTGTCTCGCGGTTAAGCTCTGCCCAGGTGACTCCACCCTGGGCCACCGCTGTTCGGGCTTCGGGGTCAACCTCAATAGCTTTCATCGTTGCCAAATCGATCATTAAGCCATCATCGATGGTCGCTCGCCCCGCCACGTTGTGGCCGCCGCCACGGACCGCCACCTCGAGCTTCTGCTCTCGCGCAAGATTGATGGCACCGACAACGTCAGCGGTGCGCCGGCATTGGGCAATTAATAGGGGACGCTTGTCGATCAAACCATTATGGACTTTCCTTGCCTCCTCGTAACCCGCATCGCCGGGCTGTAGTAATCGCCCAGAAAACCTGCCGGCAAGCTCATTGACCGCGGCGGCCACCGATGGAATTGGGTTCATGGCAATTCTCCTTCAGAAAGGTTGGCGAAATGATGAGTTAAAAGCTGAAGTCAGCATCACATGTTACTTCATCAACCTTAATATGCTGTTCAATGGTTTCGGTAATTGCCGTGGGAAGGTGCTCAGGTGCTTCGCGCTCAGGGACTTGCTCCTGCTTATGCAGTAAATACAGCGCTCCTGAATTTTGACGTGCTATCTCCTGCATGCGCGCTTTATTGGCCACGACGCAGACGCACAACCCCAGCGCGCATACTCATTCGATTTTCTTTCGTTGAATTGAGCGCAAACCATGAGCAAACTGCCCAGATGCTTGTGTGGCAATTTTGTGACGTGAATAGCGGCAAACAGGCACGAATGACTGTTACCAGATGTACTCCGAAGCGGCTGCAACCTGTGAAAAATGTTAATAGATCTTAAAGAGCCGCGACTGGATGGAATCGGCTTGATGGCGCTTTTAACGAGTGGGTCGCAGGTTCGAGTCCTGCTCGGCTCACCAGTTTTGGAAATCCAGAACATATCCTCGTCACCCTGTTGGTCAACGAGCATCGACCAACTGGTCAAGAACCAGTGGGTCTCGGTTCTACTTCCGCAATCAACTCATTCGAATCACCAACTTAAGGTAAAGGCTCCTCTCGCTTTTTGCTTGTGGCAGATTTGGTTCATTTAAGGCAACCTTGTCCGTAATCAACTCATGGAGCTGCACCACAAGCTCATAGGGGAAATCGAACTTAGACCGGGAGCCACCGTCAAGCGCCTTCCGTTCGACTCGCTCTCGCCGTCGCTCGCCACCTATCTCAGCCAGTACTTGATTGCGCTGATCTTCTTCAACTCCGAGCAGTAACATTGCAAACCCTCCCAACATCGTTTTCATTCGTAATCCTCTTTCTTCCGGCTGTTCGTTTATGATTCTCATCGTCAGTAAAGTCCTGTTCTTGGTTAGATCTTCTTCTCTTCTCTTCTCGATCGGTCTCAGTTTCGCCCTAGCGCCGAGTTGATAGCGTGATCTGACGTGGAAACACAAAAAACCAACCAAGAATCTGCAATTGTTAGCGAAAATGTTCTCTGGCTTCGCCACCTTCTTCCTTTCGCCGCTCATCGTTCTCAATCTTGGTAACAAAAGCATCTTCGCCGCCAGTGCAAGCACGCTGGAAGCCCCTCTTCGTCCGGAAGTCGCTCGAAAACGTAAGCCCCGTAACATACGCATCGCCTTTACCATAAACCGTGAACCCATTGCCATCGTGATCGTCGCCACCGCCGTGATAGGACATGTAGCCCAGTTCACCATCCACCGCGATGCCGAGGCCCTCGTCATCTTCGCTGCCGCCAAGATAGGTCGAGTAGACCAGTTCCTCGCCGTCGCGGCTCAACTTCGTCACGAAGGCATCCTCGCCGCCGGCGTTCTCTGGCTGGAAGGCCCGCTCCGTGGGGAAGTTGGCAGAATCGGTAAACCCTGTCACATAGGCATCGCCTTTACCATTCACCGCGATCCCGCGGCCCTCGTCTAAGCCGCTGCCGCCGAGATAGGTCGAGTAGACCAATCCACCGCCGTCGCGGCTCAACTTCGTCACGAAGGCATCACTGGAGCCACCAGCGTACTTACGCTGGAAGGCCTTCTTCGTGGGAAAATCGGTCGAAAGGGTAAAACCCGTGACATAGGCATTGACTTTACCATCCACCGCGATGCCGCGGCCGTCGTGATCTTCCCTGTCCCCGAAATAGGGCGAGTAGACCAGTTCACCATCCACTGTGATGCCGCGGGCCTCGTCATCTTCACTGCCGCCGAGATAGGTCGAGTAGACCAGTTCCCGGCCGTCGCGGCTTAACTTCGTCACGAAGGCATCCTCGCCGCCAGCGTTCTCAGGCTGGAAGGCCTCCTCCGTGGGGAAGTTGACAGAATCGGTAAACCCTGTCACATAGGCATTACCTTTTCCATCCACCGCGATGCCGCGGCCCTCCTCACCGCCGCCGCCGCCGAGATAGGTCGAGTAGACCAGTTTCCCGCCGTCGCGGCTCAACTTCGTCACGAAGGCATCCCTGGCATCTATGTCGCCAGCGTTCTCAGTCTGGAAGGGATCCTCCGTGGGGAAGTCTGTCGATTCGGTATCCCCCGTGACATAGGCATTGCCTTTACTATCCACCGCGATGCCTTCGCCTGCGTCGTCTTCGCCGCCGCCGAGAAAGGTCGAGAAGACCAGTTCCCCGCCGTCGCGGCTCAACTTCGCCACGAAGGCATCGCCACCGCCAGCGTTCTCAAGTTGGAAGGCCTCCTCCGTGATGGGGAAGTCGTCTGTCGATGCAGTATCCCCCACGACATAGGCATTGCCTTTACCATCCAAAGCGATGCCTCTGCCCTCGTCATCGCCGCTGCCGCCGAGATAGGTCGAATAGACCAGTTCTCCGCCGTCGCGGCTCAACTTAGTCACGAAGGCATCACTGGAGCCACCAGCGTACGTACGCTGGAAAGCCTTCTTCGTGGGAAAGTCGGTCGAAAGGGTAAACCCCGTGACATAGGCATTGCCTCTACCATCCACCGCGATGCCATGGCCTTCGTCATCTTCGCTGCCGCCGAGATAGGTCGAATAATCTAGCTTCGGATCAATAACCAGCTCCCGACTACTATCATAGTTGCCCACCGCGATGGTCACTTCACAAGAGTCTGGGGTCGCAATTCGCAGGTCGCGCGTCTGGCGGAGTACATAGTGGGAGGCAATCTCTTTCCTGACGCCGCTGATTTCTTGATAGACCACCGGCTTGGGCTGACGCAGCTCGCCACCCGCCACTCCTACCACCAGATCACCGCGACCGTCGAGCTGCACCTGCTCGGCACCTGCAAACGAGAGCTTGATGACTCCAGGGTCAGCACCAGCCGCCACCACAAAGTCATACTCCAGTTGCTGGCCCTTCCCGTAGTAGACCATGTCCACGCCCCGGTAGACCTCTTTGTATCTTACTTTGCCATAGTGGGGTACGTTGGTGCGCCAAAGCTGCCGCTTCTGGCCGATGAAGTAGTGGCTCTGGCCGGCTTGTTTCTCCAAGCCCGCCACTTGCGGCTCGCGTTTGGCGCCAATGAGCTGCAAGCGCAGAACCGAGGGTGATACGGCGAGAGGGCGACGCGGAGATGCCGTTCGCCTGTTTTCATGTCTCGCTGTTTCTCTGATTGCGGCTTCTGGATGTGTGTGAATGTTTCTGCTTTCCCGCGTCTGGAGCGCAATCACCGTTTCGGTGGAGGTTAGGAACAGGCTGTAACCGCTGCCGCGCGCCAGAAACTTCACTTGTCCGTCGGACTGCCCTTCATTCGCCTCAAAGCTCAAAGGCAGTTGGCCGTAAGCTTCCTGCACGCGCGCTCGAGTGGCTTCGTCAGGCGCTGGTGAAAGAGAGAGGGACGCGCTGGGTACTGGGGCTGACGAGCTAACTGTGGCCCTGCCTTCTTGTGGCGCGGGAAGCACAGCGAAAAGGGGCAGAATAAGCCAGGTCGTCAAACCGAATACCAGGGTAAGAGCTACGAGATGCTGAATCTGACCTCTTAAGGCGAGCGTCTTTAACATGATGGTTCTCCTTTGGGAAGATAACGTGAAGGGCACTCCCCTTTTAGGGGAGTTTCTTCGGAAAAACTAAATTCCGTCTTTCCTAGCGCATTCTTTGCAGCCTTAGCGTCGAAGGGGTAAGGAAGGCTCTCCAAAATCTCACCGCTGAGATATTAGAGTTCGCGAGATTGCGCAGCGGTTAGGTTTTGTTGCCAGACTTCTTTAGAAAGGTACTGAGACAATCATCACCCTGCCTGTTTAGTGGAAGGCCGGGCAAGTGAGCGGAAGCCGCACCTAGGCTCGTGATGTCCAGTCTCGGAGCTTCTTGATAATGTCGAAATGATACCTGAACGATACCAACCTGGTCAAGGCTGGCGTCTCTTCTCTTCAGTGGTCAATAAGCACCTGTTCGGCGTTATTCAGGCGCTTTATTGGACCATCTCGGAGACGGGTGCTGGTGGCGTGCTCTTCTGGCCCACGTTGTCGGCGTCAAGTTTTTCTGCCGCGCGGCGCACCGAGTCAGTGTCGGATTGACGTAACGCACAAAACTCGCCAATTGCGTGTGGCCGGACCGCTTCATGCTGTTGAGTGAATACCGGCGAAAAGGTAATCTGAGTCATATGACTGAAGCCGAACTCATCCGCGCTGTTTTGATCGAAGGAGCAATCGGCGGCGCCGTATTGTCGCTAATCGCATTTCTTCTGTCTCGATTCGCCAAGGACATCACTGGGCGAACATTGCTAGCTACCGTCCTGTTCGCCGCTGCGGGTGCATATTTCGGATTCGCGGTTGTAAGACCAGTTTCGCGCCTCTGGCTGTTAGTTGAGTTGCTGCAGGTAGTTGCTTTCGGCTTGTTTGGTTTGTATGGCTGGCGCGGTTCGTCAAACTGGCTCGCATTAGGATGGGCTTTGCATCCGCTTTGGGACGTTGGTGTGCACTATGCCGGTCCGGGTCGCAGTTTTGCCCCACTGGGATATGTATTCGCTTGCGTCACTTTTGATCTGGTAGTGGCAGCGTACATTTTCCTCGCTTATAAACTCTTGCTGCGAACGCGTGTGACTCCCACCTAAAAAAGAATCTCGAGGTCAAGGTCCGTTCACGCGAGACTTCGGACGCTTTCATGCAACACGTTTGCTTTAGCTGATGTTTCTCATGGCCACCCGACGCCCGCTACAGGCGCTTTGACGGTGAGTACCTGGCCGGTTCCCAGCCCGTCCATCATCTTCGCAAAACCATGCCACTCAGCCGCAAGGATGAAAAGCGTCCTCTTATCCGCCCCTCCGAGCATACAAGCGAAGCAGCCGCGGGCAACGTTGACCACCTGCAGCACCTCACCCCCTTCACGGACGCGCACGCAACGTTTGTTTGGAACGTCAGCGTACCAGACTGCATTGTCGGCATCGATGCAGATGCCGTCAGGAGCGCCATCGCCTAGGTCGGCCCACACTCGCCGATTGGATAGACTCGCGTTCGCCGCGATGTCGAAAGCGGTAAGTCTCTTGCCTTGGGACTCAGCAACGATCAGGGTCGAGTTGTCGGGCGTCACGGCCATGCCATTCGGAAACACGAGACCGTCGGCTACCTGACGAGAGGAGCCATCGGGGGCAACGAGAGCGATGATTCCCGAGGCGGACTTTTGACCGGGAAGGTCAAGACTGCCGCCGTTGATGTAAGCGTTGCCGCGACCGTCCACAACGATCTCATTCCAGAGGCGGGCAGAGAGTCCACTCAGGTCGGCATGAGTCACCAATGAACCGTCGGGCTCCCTGCGCAGGAGAGGCCTATCGCTCGTCGAGACGATAAGCAGACGCCCGCCTGGCAGCCAGGCGATGGAGAATGGAAATGACGCGAACGGGAGGCGGACCATAACTTCGCGCTTGCCCTTCATTCGCATCCCTTTTCTATATTCGCATCCTCATTTAGAAACCGTTTGCTTGTGAGACTTCTTATTAGACCGACAAATGAAGGCTGGGGTGGACGACTCTTTTGATTATCAAAGTGATAACAGACGATGTTGAATTTTAACAAGCGGATGGCCACCTAATCGAGATGTCTATTCTATATTTGAATTACGCCTTGAGCTCTATCAATTAGTGCACAGCTCCGATTCTCTGTGGCAAATTTGTGACGTGAATACCGGTAAACAGGTATGAATGGCTCTTACTAGATCTCCAGCGCGGCATCACGCCAGTTTCGGATTTCCTCGGCACTCGGCGTCCATGATTCTCTCGATCAGATACTCCGGCTCCTCGCTTTCAACCTGTGAATACTTTATGAGTTCGGCTAGGCCCTGCAAGTCAACCTTGTCGCCATCTTGAACGCTGGAGAAAGCACAAAAAAGAGTGAGCTCTTGCGTGGTTGGATCTAGAGGTGAGCCGTAACTTTATTAATCGTCTCGATCTTAGCGAGTCTCGTATTCATTAGCTCTATTACCAATGGGGCACGGGCTCGCTCTTTTCAAAATCTTGGGGCTTTAACGATTACAAAGTACACGTGTTTTGGGTCTAGCGCCGTCGTCCGAAAATGGTGAAGTCCTCCTTCCTGGATCACCGCTTTCGCGTGCTTCTTATCGGTTGGTTCAGCCAAACACAATAGATGGCGTTCACGAACTCACGTGTTCGCCAGTGTTTCTTCTGCACGATTGCCGAATCGCTTACACAGTCTTTCATGGAAACTGCCGGCGCCAGCTCCAGACATAAGGCCAAAGGCCAGCATCGCAAGAAACACCATCAACTCCACTCTAAAGGCCAATCCTCTGTAGAAGTCACAGTAGCCAAGGGTGATGTAACATCCGTTCATGATTGCGCCGATTAGTGCCTTGCGCTTACGTATGAGAGTGCTGACAATGAGGGGAGAGATGAAAAAGCTAATCAGAATAAGTATACCCCTTAGGAAACCTGCCCGAACCAAAGTCTCAACGAGCCAGTGTGTTGCAATCACGAGCAACACAAAAACAGGAATCGGCCAACTGCGGAGAAGCCTGCTGAAGTAGCCGCCATTTTCGTAAGTATCGATGTCGGCGTTCCTCTGTGCGAGAAATGACTTGTAGGTCACACTGCGTTAGACGCATCAGACAAAAGATTGTTCCATAAGTTCAACCCGACGCTCTAACACCTAGTAGACCTAACGGCAAAGCGAATCCCGCTATGACTGCAGTTTAGGCCTCCTATTAAAAGCCGGGAGCGCCAGTGGTAGGCATTCGGCTGACCGTTTACTTTTTAGGTTCTCTGCTGCGGAACCGATGTGTTCCCGCGACCTGGGTACGAGCAGTTACAAGTAATATTCTTGACAGCCGCTAAATTGCTGAGTTTATGGCGTCCATTAGCTTTCTAGTTGCGGCCCAAAAAGCTATTGCACTGGAGTCCCCTCTGAAACGTGCGCTTCCGAATCTTCTGCGAGTAGAATGCCGTCGATGAGACAAGACACATTCAGCCTGGAGGCGGCAGTGGCGATTCTTCAGCGAACGCCAGCGAGCCTGAGCGCATTGCTAAACGATTTGCCCGAAACCTGGGTACGAGCAACCGAAGGCGATGGCACCTGGTCGCCGTACGACGTGATCGGCCATCTGATTCATGGAGAGCGCACAGACTGGATCCCGCGGGCACGCCATATCATGGCAGGCAACTCGCGACCATTTGAACCATTCGACCGGACGGCCCAGTTTACAGAGAGCCAGGGCCAAAGCTTGCCTGAACTGTTGACGACTTTTGCCGAGTTGCGGCGTGAGAACGTTGTTACTGCGCAGTTAATTCAATAGCGCCAACTCAGGGACGGGCGTGGTGGCTGGGTCAACCACGCTCCCCGATGCTGGGAGTGTAAGTTCCATTTTGCTTGACGTCATCTAATTTTTAGATTTCTTTGGGGGAGCAAATGTGCAGCAATTTCTTAATCCGGTTGATGGTAACCACAATTGTCCTGCTCGGCCTCGCTGCCGTTGTGCTCACCGGATCTGCAAAGCTGCTTTAATTTCTCACCCCAGTAGCAGGGGCGCGCGAGATTTTCCAGGAGCCTCGCGCGCCCCTTCGGCTATTCAAGAAACACGCAGCAAAGCGTGAGGTGTAATACGGTCCCTCGCCAAATTTAGAATGAGCCACTTGAGGGCCACTAATGGTGGTGGTTGTGTTGACGGTTGTGGCGAGGACTGTGGCGGGGGCACAAACACTATCGGTTCTAAAGCATCTTCCGTGACACCCACTGCGCTCTTCGCATCAGCTTAGCTCAGGATCAACCAGCAAAAGCTTGATTGGTAATCCGCCACCCGCTTCAGCCAGTAACTCAAATTTCTGTTGCGTTCGCGGGCAGGGCGAGACTGCTGGAAGACTGCTATCCCGAACTAATTGACGAGAAAACGTGTCTCATTGACAGAGGAGGAGGCAGAGGTTCACAATTCAAACGACTCGATAAATAACCAAACAAAGAAAGGAAATGAAGAGAGTATGCCTTCTATCACAGGATCTTTCTCTGGAAAAATCACGAAGCAATCGGCAATGCAACTTACCGACCAACCCAACCACGACTTAAGCATCGCCGAGGTTAGCGGCACTCAGAAATCGGCCGATGCGCTGTGGAACGACTCCAAGATGACCTACTGGGGCATTACCGACGTGGTCAACGGCGAGGGTACGCAGCGCGGCTATTACCACAACGTCCATGCTGATAAGGGCCGAGACTGGGGAACATTCGAGGGCAAGGTGACTTCAGCTGGCGGAGCAGTGAGCGTTGAGGGTACCTGGAAATTCACAGGTGGCGATGGTGAGTACCGGGGGATCACTGGTGGCGGTAAGTTCAAGACAGTTATGAAATCCGAGACCGACCTCGAGTGCAGCTGGGATGGTAGCTACGAACTAGCCAAGGCGCAGACTCGCTAGCCAACAATACAGCGCGACCCGCGTCGCAACACAATTAACCCCGCTCCGTGCAATCTAAGTGTGCCCTGTGTCTCTGTGGTGATCGGTCTTCGCGTGCAAATTGCCACAGAGACACCGAAGAGCCATAGAGGTTTCAAACGCAGAAATCATTAACCGAATTAACGTGCTGCATCACAGATTCGCTTCATAAAACGCCTTCTTCCTTTTCACTCAACCAGCAGTCGACCACCGACGTAACCTGTCGCACCGGTCAGCAGAATCAACCCGGGATCGGGCAGACCGGTGGTGATCTGATTTTCGTGATTCATTCAGAGCTTTCGCGAATCATAGGTTTGAGCGAGCTGCTTCCCTTAAATGGAATTCGGCGGAAGTTTGTTTCTTTAGCTTATCACGATACATCGATTGATCTGCTTTAGTTAGTACTTCCTGAACTGAGACCTCGCTATCACCATCGATTACCGCAGTACCTACACTCAAGCTCAGCTCAAATGGGTGATTATTCTGCGCATTATATTCTTTGAAAAGCTTCTGGAGGCGCGCAGACATCAGCTCGCCGCTATGTTCGGGCGCTTCTATGGCTAGCACCGCAAACTCATCCCCACCCAGGCGACCAATGATGTCCGAATCGCGAAATGCCTGTCTGAGGATATCGGCTGTCTTGACGAGTGCCAAAGAACCCTCCTTATGACCGAAGCGATCGTTAATCTGCTTGAGGCCGTCCATGTCGGCATAGACGAGTAACAAGCCTTTCTTATTTCGCGGAGTGCGACGGGCTAATTTCATGTGTTGTTCGGCAAGAGTGAAAAAGCCACGTTGATTGTAGAGACCCGTCAATTCATCGGTGAGTGATAACGCCTTGGCCTCTTCTTGTGCCTGCTTCAGATCCGTTACATCCTGTGCGTGGCCAAGAACGTATTGCAGTTTTTCCGATTCTGAACACATCGTGTTGTGATACTTCCAGGCCCTCTGCTGCCCACCCTTTGTCAACAGCAGTATTAATCCAGAGTCAGAGCCGTTTTGGTAGACCCTTTCGAGATACCCGTCAAAATGTCTTCGCACCGCAGGTACCAGGAACTGCCGAAGATCTTTTCCAATCATTTCCCCGGTTTGATAGCCGAGTGAGACCGCGGCAGCCGGATTGATTGACAGGAGATAGCCATTTAGGTCATGTGTGCAAATTAGCCCGAGACTGCTTTCAACAAGATTTCTGTAACGCTGTTCGCTGTCACGGAGTTTTTCCTCAGCCTGAAGGAGCTCTGAGAAGCGTTGGCTCGCCAGCTCTTCCATTTCTATCCGTTCAGTAATGTCAACGGCAACGCCGGCCAGACACGACTGCCCGTCGCTCTTGGTGAATGGAAATTTAAGGACCATCCAATGCCGATTACCTTCCGGAGTCGATATCGTTTCAGTCAAATCCGTCACTGGCCCTACCGAAAGAACCTTCCGTTCGCGCTCAATAACCTGGCCGGCTGGCTCCGATGAGAGATCGAAAACGGTTATGTCTTGCAGGTCGGACAGCCCGACCTGAGATATGCTCTCCTTTCTTTGGTTGGCGTAAACGTACCCTCCGGTTTCATCTTTTATAAAAGCGACTACCGGACTCTTTCTCATGACGCCGCGCAATCGCCTTGGACACCCAACCATTGGATTCGCACTCTTTTTCCGTCTCAAGCGTCTCATTCTAAGTCTTTTCTTCTGGACCAATCAGAAGTTGAAAATTAAGCTATCAAACTTGAGAGCAAAGCCTGTGGCCGACATCGTTCACAGCCTCTTTTTTCCGGCCAACAAGCGTTAATCATTTCCTTTTTCAATCAACGGCTGCGGCGTTCTGATCACCCGGTCAATCTTGAAACCCCGCTCCGCCATCCTTGCTAATAGCTGCTGGTACAACTCTTCTTCGATCTGTGGGGTCCGGCTTAAAATCCAGAGATACTCACGACTGGGATCACCCACCACAGCGTATTCATAGTTTGGACCAAGTTCCAGAATCCAGTAGTTACCATAGAAAGGCCAGAAAAACGTCACTCTTAGTTTAGCGTTAGTTTTCTTGTCTGCGATCTTTGCCTTGCCCTTCGCCGTGCTGTATTCCCCGGAGATTTTCCGGCAGCGGTTAACAACCTCGATTTTTCCATCCGGCCGAAGAGTATATGTAGCGGTCACAGAGTCAGCGCACTTCTTTTCGAATCGATTCGGTAATCGCGCTATCTCGTACCACAAACCGACGTAACGTGAAAGATCGACGGAGTTGACTACCTCGAGTTCACTCTTACGACTATCGACGGCAATTCCCGCCAGCAGCGCAGAAGCGAATAGGGTTATCACAATCAGGTTGGTTGCCATTTGTTGCATATTCCTTTCAAGCAAAAGTATTTGCGTCGCGGTAAATCACCGACTTCATCGAGAGAAGAGCCGCCAGCCTCCTTTGCCCTAGGTCACCGCCGACTCCTCTCTCACCCCCCCTTGCTCGAAACCTTCCTACGCCGCCGCCGCGGTCGTGGGCATCAACACAGTGTCTATAATGTGGATCAACCCATTAGTCGCTTGGACGTCCGGTGTAATCACATTCGCTTCGTTAACCTTTACACCGCCTTGCTTGCCAATCCTAAGCGTCTGACCCTGGAGCGTCGGGGCCGAGTCCAGATTAGCCACCCATGCGCTGTCACTCTTCCGGGCACAACGTGATAAGTCAGAATGGCCGTCAGCTTCTCTTTGTTCTCAGGTCGGAGCAGATTGGTTTCTAGACTGTTGACCGATAAAAGCCTTGTTCCCTGTCCAATTCTTCACCTTCATGTTAAAAGTTTTTCCCTTCCTGATTTTGGCTCCCTCCGGAGCATTGATTTCTCACCGTTCACGCCTCCGGGACACTAACTACTTCGGCCGCAAGCCTGGAAGCAGTTAGACCGTGTGAGCGGTTTGAGCGGATTCAATGTAGACTAAACTCCAATCCCTGTCAAGTGTGTTAACCGTATTTTTTTATATTTGAGGTTTGAGTTAGGCGTTTTGAGCGGTTTTGTGGTAACCTAAGGCTTTAAAGGAGGCTGGCGCGATGCCCATGAGTAACCTAACCACCAGGGAAGCTGCGCGCCTGCTTCACGTCAGCGAGGCCACGGTAAAGCGGTGGGCTGATGATGGCCTTTTGCGCCCGGAAAAAACAGTGGGTGGTCACCGTCGTTTTAGTATTCAGGCGATTGCGCGTCTGCGTCGTGAGCGGGGTTTGGATGCGCACAATCAGCAGCAGCGAAAGAAGGTTGGTGCCACGCCTACGCTTTCGCCAGCGACACTCCTTGAATTGCTGCTGCATGGTGCGGAAAGTGAAGCCGGCGCGGCCCTAATCGACTCCTACTTACACGGCGACTCGCTCGCAACGCTCTTTGATTACACTATCACTGAAACGATGCACCAGGTTGGTGATCTGTGGTTCAAAGGAACCATAACAGTCGCAGATGAACACCTGGCAACACGCGTGGTACTGAGCGCGTTGGAGAAGCTGCGTGGCATAGTTGTGCCTGCCGAGCCCACCGGCCTCAAGGCCATCTGCTGCGGGATCGAAGGCGATCTACATGAAGTGCCCATCCACCTGGCCGAGATGCTCCTTGAAAAAGAAGGCTGGGAAGTTTTGAACCTCGGCCCCAACACGCCCCTATTTGCTCTGCGCGACATGGTGGCACAGCAACGCCCACAACTAGTTTGCATTGCCGCCAAACGGATCACTGATTTGGATCGGCTAGTGATTGAGTATGGTCAACTTCGGAAAGTCACTGAAAAGATCGATGCCCTGGCCGTGCTCGGAGGCGAGGGCGTCCGGGACGTGACTCTGCGCGAGCGCCTCCCGGCTGACTTCTACGGTGAAGACTTCGCAGGGTTCTCGACATTTCTCAGAAAGTTCAAACCCAAAGGACGTACCTAATGTATTAGTATTTAGCTTTACCAGATTAGTTAGCCAACGCAGGTTGACCAACGAGCGCAGCCGCCAGCAGGACACCCCCGGAAATGCCGCGTAGTTATCATTGTGGCGCCGCCTGAGGCTTAGCAACAATCAAGGGCAGGGCCTCGAGCTCACGCCGGTAGAACACCTTCGGTCTTTGCACGCTGCGCTGTTCAGGCTCTTTGATATTCTCTTCACCTTCAACAAAGGCAATGTTGAGCCCACGAGTGCGCAACGACTCAATCATCAACTCCTCTTGCATCTGAGGCACTCGTTTTGGCCCGCGACGTTTCTCTTCTGCTTCCCGTTGCGTCTTCCGTGCCAAAATATTTCCCCTCACGGGGGCCCGAAGCCAAGAAGCGATTGTCAGGACTGAAAATTACGTCCTGGATTCTTCCGGTATGCCCAACCATTGTTTGTGGCCTGTCTCCCGTAACAAGGTCCCAAAGACTGATCGTTTTGTTACTTGCGAGCGCGATGAGGCGACCATCGGGGCTTAAAGCAACATCACTGACGACCTCGGAGGAACTGGCTAGGGTGATTTTCTTCCGACCGCTTGCCGCGTCCCACATGTATGGAAGAAGTTCGAGAGTTGTCAAGTCTTAACAGGTTCGGGTATTGGCATAGGCTGTGATAGTTGCGTAAGAGGTACAAAGCTCGCGAGGCGAGGCTGCTTCGGCTACTTCGGTGACGACGGCGGAGATGGCTGTGATGAAGACTGCGAAGAAGGTTGTGGCGACGCTTGTGGCGAGGGCTGTGGTGCAGGGCGCACGAAGACTATAGGGTCTGTCGCGGTAATTCCCTTTCCCTCCCGCACAGTAACGGACTGATTGGGCTTAATTTCACCTATGATGTCTTTCTGCCCGCCAGGCCAGGTAATCTCCAAACCGAGTGTCACTCCCTCTTCAGGTTTCCCCAATCCGAACGTCAGTGGCAATTCGCTCTGAGAACAGTAGCTCGATCCTGTTCTCACCATGCCAAACATGGTCCGGCCCTTCGACGTCTTCACCCTGACTTTGGCGCCAATTCCGTCACGATTGCTTCTGGTACCAACCGCCTTAACGCGCACAAGATCGTTTTGGTTCGCGTTGTCATTGCGCAGCAGACGCGCAGGCCCGTTGTTGGTGGTAATCAGGAGGTCAAGATCTCCGTCGTTGTCAAAATCACCGTACGCTGCGCCACGGCCGACGATGGCCCGACTCAAAGCTCGCCCAAGCTTCGCGGTGGCTTCCTCAAATTTCTTCTTTCCCTTATTCAGAAAAACATGGGGCGGCTGGGCATACTTGACGTTTGGTTGCACCACGCTGATGTCGTCCGAAACATGCCCGTTGGCAGCAAAAATATCCAACAGCCCATCGAGATTGTAATCAAAGAAAAAGCAGGCGAAGGTCAGCGAGCGAGCAGACATCTTTCCTATTCCCGATAGAGGCGCTTCGTCGGTAAATAGCCCGGATCCATCATTGTGATAAAGCGCCATGCTCTCGTTAGTGAAGTTTCCGATCACCACGCTCTGACGGCCCGACCCGTCATAGTCAGCCGCGTCGACACCCATGCCCGCCCGCGCCGTGCCGGCCTCGCTGAAGGCCACACCTGCCACGATGGCGACATCGGTGAAAGTCCCGTTCTTGTTATTGCGATACAGCTTGTTTGGCTCCGTATCGTTGGCTACGAAGAGATCCAGCCAGCCATCATTGTCGAAATCGAGCAAGGCCACGCCCAACGATTTCCCAAGCGGGTCATTAACTCCAGCGGGTTGCGTCGTGTTTTCAAACGTGCCGTTGCCACGGTTTTTGTACAACGTTGCACTCTGTCCTTTATACGACTGCGGTGTGCAGTATGACTTGTTCTTCCCGTCGAGCGTGCAAAACTGATCCGTTTCAACCGTCCATTCGACGTAGTTGCCTACAAAGAGATCCAGCTTGCCGTTGTTGTCATAGTCGAACCACACAGCACTCGTGGAAAAGCCGGGATCACCGACACCCGCTTTTGCCGTCATGTCAGCAAACCTTCCGCCACCTAGATTGCGAAAGAGGTGGTTTGGACCGACGCAGGTGATGTAGATGTCGTCATTGCCATCGTTATCATAATCGGCAATAGCGACACCAATC
>Ga0209431_10001471_pt1 | contig 19501 bp, 13 predicted proteins | sample RifCSP13_3_FD_184021 | JGI IMG/M metagenome (GOLD analysis project Ga0209431, IMG submission 184021) | Soil microbial communities from Rifle, Colorado - Rifle CSP2_sed 13_3 (SPAdes) (version 2) | ecosystem: Environmental > Terrestrial > Deep subsurface > Rock core/Sediment | place: Rifle...
CAAGGATGATGAATCCAGCAAGCGTCTTGCCGCCGAAACCAAAGTAAAAGAAGCAAAAGCACAGGAACTTGCTAAAAAGCTGAAGGCTCAGGCCGAAGAAACCAAAGCCGTGGAACCGGTGGAAGAAATCAAAGCCGTGGAACCGGTGGAAGAGATCAAAGCCGTGGAACCGGTGGAAGAGATCAAAGCTGTGGAACCTGTTGAAAAGCCGGTTGCGGAAGCTACTGAAGAAGCTGCTCCTGAAAAACCGGGAGAAACCACTGAAGTATAATTGCTGTATTTCATCTTTATTTCCCGGCAGTAGAACTACCGGTGTGACAGTATTGTTTAACGGTAAACTGTTCTGATGATATCAAAGGACAAAAGTATTCTGTTGGGCACGCTGACCAAACCGCATGGCACAAAGGGATCGCTGCTGCTGAGGATTAGGGACCTGAAAGCTGAAGAATTTAAAGACAGGGGATCAGTATTCGTTGAAATCGACGGATTGCTGGTCCCTTTCTTTTTGGAGGAATATTTGATAAAAACCTCAGATTCAGCGGTAATTAAGCTCGAAGGAGTAATCTCGGAAACGAAAGCCAGGGAATTCACCGGGCATGAGGTTTATATAAATCAGAACCAGGTCAGTCGAAAACCGGGAAAATTAAGAGGAACAACGGGTATCCGGAATTACAGTGTCACAGACAGGAAACTGGGTTTTATAGGCCTGGCAACCGGAATAATCGAGGTGGCCAATAATCCGCAGCTGGTGGTAAAAACCGGTGACAAGGAATACCTTGTTCCCGCTCATAAAGACATCATCCTTGAAATCAACGACAAGGAAAAGGCTATCCGGATTGATGCACCGGATGGATTGTTTGAAATATAGTAATGAGTAATGAGTACTCCTTACTCGTAAATGTCATCCGGTCCGGTAACAGCCATTTCATTTATAAAATCTGCAATCTTATCCGTAATTGCTTCCAGATATTTTTCTCCTTTTTCTGCTGAGGCTTTGGCTGGATTTCCAATACCGGTGTCATCGGTGACTTTGGTCCATGCTCTTGGAAACCATACCCAGCCTTCTTTTCTTGCAGCAAACCGGGGTTTTTTAGAATTTCCCGGACCGGCTTCGGTCAAAGGCAGAACCAGCTGGGGAACAACATTCATCATCACGCTGGTTTCCATCTCGTTGGCATGATCACCGGCTTCTTCAAAAAACTTATCTAACGGTACTACTTCAAACCAGTTGAGTTGCGCGATAAATATTTCGGGGAATTTCGGCTGCAATTCACGGATTATGGATTTGAAATCGTTTCCGCCGTGCCCGTTAAATACGATAAATTTTGAAATGTTATGATTCGACAGGCTTACCAGTATATCCTCAATGATCCGGAACTGGGTGGATGGATTCATGTTTATGGTCATGAATATATCCAGCTGGCTTGTATTTACACCAAAGGGAATTGCAGGCAAAACCACAACGCGGGCTCCCTTATGCCAGGCCTTCTCTGCAGCCATTCTCGCAATAAATTCAGTTTCAATCGTGTCGGTCCCAAAGGGGAGATGATAATTGTGGGCTTCGGTTGCTCCCCAGGGTAAGACTGCAATATCGTATTGCTGTTCCTGGACTGTTTTCCATGTGTTTTCACTTAATATAAATGGTGCTGACATACGCTTTGTTTTAAATTCAAGATAGCCAATTCAGGGAATACCTGATGTAATAATTATGATTTTTTTTAGTTAGCATTGTACAAAATTCACAATTTGGAATGGATATTCGCAAAATTCTGACACTTTTAATCATTATTTCTGTCATTACCGGGAAAATGCAGGGCCAGATTTTTGCCCCTTCAGCCTCAGACTCATTTGCTGCGTCGTATAACACACCATCCGGCACGGATAAGGTGTTTGTTTTTAACCGGACAGTTTACCAGGAAGAAATAACCGCCTCCATAACAGCGGTATCGGTGGACAGAACAACCGGGTGGACTTTTGAATGGTTTGTATTCAACAGGCTGAGTTCCGCTTATGAACCTGTTCCGCCTGCAGGCAGCGGATGGATGTCCGAAATCGATACAATTACCGTTTCATCAGGTTACCAGGTAATTATGACCAAGGGAATAAACAGTTATGTATACCGTGTTTGGGTGATGATGAATGATTATCATCTGGAAATAACCAACAAGGATGAGGAGGATAAATTGCTGTTCGGATATTTTAACTGCACGTCACTTGATCTCAGGGCGGATACAATTCTTACTCCTCTTTTCTATTACAATCCTGATACAAAAGCTCAGATCAGTGTATTCAACAATTTTACCATCCGGTGGACAACCGATAACGAAGAGGCTTCCAATCCTTCGAGCCGGCTGGTAACGCGTGTTTATAACCCGCCATCTGCCGATACGTGGTATTTTCTGAGGGTCACTGACCGGTTTGGATTACAGCGATATGATTCCGTATTCTATGAATCCATACAATCAGAGGCCAGGATTACCGGAACCTATATCAATCTGAGCGATACATCGGCTTATCCCGGTACCGGTTTCGGCAATTTTTACAGCGATGGTATCAGGTCCGCGCCGGGTAAATACCTGTTCGATTTTTCCGCATCCAGGAATACTGTAACCTACCGGTTGGAGTTTGGGGACGGAGAGGTTTATGAAACATCTTCGGATACGCTGGAAATTATGCATGAGTACAAGGTACCGGGCAATTATAAGGTTGTGCTAACTACCAAATCCGATAAGCCTTATGAATGTCCCGATTCGGTAATGGTAGAGGCCGAGCTTGACTTTGCCGGGTTTTCACTCCCCAATGTTTTTTCACCGAATGATGACGGAGACAATGACCTGCTGATTTTTTATGATAACAACAACGTTTTCCGCAGCGAGGATGTTTCAGTGACATTCATTGATATTGCCATTTTTGACCGGGCAGGATTAAAAGTACATGAATTCGCGGGAAATATAAGGGATTGGAGCGGATGGGACGGAAGGGTGATGAAATCAAACAGATTGTCCCCGGAAGGCGTATATTTTTATGTGATCTCTTTGCTTGTTGCCTATGAGGATGAGAACAATCCGATCGGGAAAAAGGTCCTCAAGGGATTCTTTCATTTGTACCGCGAGTAATCTTTTATCCTGGGTATGATACCAACACGTGAAAATGCATGGAAGCTCCTGAAGCAATACAACCGGAATGAAAGCCTGATCAGGCATGCGCTTTCGGTTGAGGCCGTTATGCGGCATTTTGCGGGGTTACTGCATGAAGATATTGAGAAATGGGGAATTATAGGCCTCGTGCATGACCTGGACTATGAACAATATCCCGGACAGCATTGCACCATGACAAAGCAACTGCTTGAAAAGGAGCATTGGCCTGAGGAATATATACGTGCGGTTTTAAGTCACGGATGGGGCATATGTTCGGATGTGGAACCGGTTCATGTGATGGAAAAGGTCCTGTACACCATCGACGAGCTTACCGGACTGATTACAGCTGCTGTTTTCGTAAGACCTTCCAGATCGATCCTTGATCTGGAAGTAAAGTCAGTAAAAAAGAAATGGAACATGAAAAACTTTGCCGCTGGAGCCAGCCGTGAAGTAATAGAAAAAGGGATAGCCATGCTGGGAAATGATACGGATTATATTATCCTTGAAACAATAAACGGGATGAAATCAGCAGCCAGAGAAACAGGCCTGGAAGGATCTGTTATGCTGTAAGTCTCATTGCCAGATCCCCAAAATACCTCCTGCAACTACATAGGTAACAGCATGATAGCCGTCATACCCCATGCCAAAGATGAAACGGTTATTTCTCAGCCTGTAAATGGTTCCTGGAAATGCCAACTTCCTGAACGGTGACAGCATTGGCAGTGTTGCCAAAACTGCTGCGGATGTATGTGAGCACATCGGCAATCTGTTCGTCACTGAGATAATGGTGTGAAGGCATGGCTGTTTTGTACACCTGTCCATTCACCTCGATCTCTCCCTCAAATCCTTTGATCATTATGTTGATAAGACGGGTTTTGTCACCTTCAACCCATTCGGTTTTTGTCAGGGGCGGATACATCCCGGGAACACCGGAACCGTTGGTTTGATGACATGCCAGACAGTATTTTGTATATACCAGTATTCCGTTTTCATTTACGGTATCCGCAGATTTTTTATTCCCTCCGCAGGAAATGAAAAGCAAACATATCAGGAAACCTGCACCCGGGTAATATTTCATATAAGTTGGATTAATTGTAAAACACCCGCCAGACAGTCCCACTGACGGAATCGGCAATATACAGGGAGCCGTCTGGTCCTTTGGCCAGGCCGGTAGGACGATGTACAGCGTCACCGGGACTGCTGACAGGCGAAATTCCCGCAAATCCGTCGGCAAATATTTCCCAGCCACCGGAAGGCAACCTGCTGTCAAAAGGCACGAAAATCACGTAAAAACCCTCCTGCTCCTCAGGTGAACGGTTCCACGAACCATGAAAGGCAATGAATGCTCCGTTGCGGTACCTGTCGGGAAACTGGTTGCCGGAATAAAAAAGTAGGTCATTGGGAGCAATATGGGCAGGGAATGCCATGATCGGGTCCTTTTTTCCTGCACACCTTCCGATACTGTCACCATTACCTCCGTATTCCGGCATAAGAACCTTCCTGCTGGTGAGATTATCATAATAACAATATGGCCAGCCGCAGTCATCCCCTTCCTCAAGCATGAAAAACACTTCCGCAGGCAGGTTTGCATTGTCATTATCATCGTACAATTCGGGAAAGAACTGATTAAGCTGGTCGCGTCCGTGCTGGACAACAAAAAGGTTTTGGGTATGGTGATTCCAGTCGATGGCAACACAATTTCGCAGGCCGGTGGCAAACCTGGAACCATTGTTTTCCTGGGTTTGACCTTGGACATCATCCTTAAACCGCCATATGCCGCCATAATTTTCCAGGATAGGACAGGGATCCATACCGGGTGAGCCGGGGGTGCGGTCATCCTGCTGGCATGCATTGGAAGGCGCGCCGACATTTACATAAAGGTTACCAAGGGTATCAAAGGCAATGGTTTTGGCAGCATGCTGGTACTCACGTTTAAAACCGGAAATTATGGTTTCCGGGGAAAGATCGGGGAGCAGCTCGTTGCTTTTCAGTTTATACCTGATAATGCAGGTATCATGGGCGAAATAGAGATAATCTTTGTGAATTTGAATTCCGGTTCCGGGAAGTTCCCCAAAGCAGGCAACTATATCTGCTTTACCGTCACCGGTTGTATCACGCAGGGCAGCTATACCGCAACCATTTTTTAGATCCTGGAGTGCGAGGTAAATATCACCGTTTTCGCGCACAGCGATGTGTCGTCCGTGGCCAAGATCATCGGCCACCACCAGGGCGGAAAAACCATCGGGAAGCCTGATTCCGCCATTGTTTTTATCGGGTATAAGGCCGGCGGGTTTATTGGTCCGTGTACAGGCAGTGCATATGATTATGCCTGCAAACAACACGGTTGAAAGACGCGGGAAATAATTTCCAGTCATGGCAGGTATTTTTTGTTTATCAAAGTTACAGAAAAAAAGTTATCCGATTATTTCCATGAATCATTTGCCGCTATACCTTCCGTCAACTGTTTTGGCCAACTGGTCACCGTTTTGAAACCATTCGTCAAAAAAATCGTATATATTGTCGTAAAGAAGGGGAGTAAAAAGCCAGCGATTGAAATGACTTATACCGGCAATGCCCTGAAGGCACAGCAATAAGTATAAAGGAGAAAAGGGATCCGTTGTATGAACGGAAATTTCACAGGCTTAAGGTATGAGGGGCACATTAACAAAACTACTGACCGCAATCACGTTATTGATAAACTTGTTCTCGCAGCGGGTTCCAGGTCAGTGCGCACTGATCACCGACAATTTCAGCGGACAGGTTCCCAGCAGCGTTTGTGCCCCTGTTAACCTTACCATGGATGTCCGCTACAAATTCATTCTTCCGGTTGATCCATCCCGGGTTCAGATACTTTATGTATGGAATGACGGGACGGGCGCTACCACAATGGTTCCGGCCATTTCCCAGGGAGATACCGTTTTTACAGCCACAGCACTTCATGTTTATCCCCCGGCTGACCAGTGTTCATACACGGCCGAAGCCTATGTTGTTTTTGACGGTGTGCAGTGTGTAAGCAGCAGCAGGCAGGAACAAACTTTCAGTGCCTGGGCGAGGGACAACCAGAACGGGGCGGTAGTCATTACCGATCCGGTTGTTGCCCAGTTCTGCGAAGGAGAAGACATCATAGATGTTCGATTCACCGATAATTCCACTTTTAACTGCAATATCAACATTGAACCTGATAAACCCAACAGGATCACCCGCTGGGTTCAGTTCATCTACGGGACTACATCCATTGGAGGGGACCGGATCCCCAATATTACCATCCGGGATCCGCTGGGCAATACTTACCAGATGACCGATGCAGCGGGCAACTCGTTACCACCGGTAGCAGGTCCGATAGTTGAGATACCCATTCCTGCCGACGGGCCCACCGAAATTTCCTGGCCCATCAGTGCTCCGGCAGGAGGAATTGCAGGTGACATTTTTGAAATTACACTGCGGAACTGGAACATCTGTAATCCTTATGACAGGAATCCGTTTGATGCCATACCTCCCGCTGATCTCATCAACGGGGATAATCCGCCCATCACCACAACTGCCCTGATCGAGATTATCACAACTCCGCCACAGATCACCAATCCCTCTCTTGAATTCTGTGCCGGCAGTCCCATTAATCTTACCCTTTCCACCTCGGGCGGGCAGGTCAACTGGTATACCGATTCCCTGTTAACAAACCATATTCATACCGGCAATAGTTTTGACCCTACCAGACCTCCGGTTAATCTGGACAATTCCATCGGCGGAAATTATGCCTTTTTTGTGACCGAAACCCTGGGAGCCTGTACCAGTGCACCCAGCAAGATCTCCTTCAGGATTTATGATACACCGGCCCCGGCCCCCGATGCTGGCCGCGATACCATAATATGTGGTGATTCTTTCACCATGAACGGGAATATGCCGGTAGTGGGCACGGGGATATGGAGCACAACGGCGGGAGCCAGCATCGATGATCCGTCGGATAGACATACCGTTGTCAGGAATCTGTCTGCCGGGCCAAACCTGTTCAGGTGGACCATTTCGAACGGGCCGTGTGTATCGGTTGATGAGATCATCATAACAAGGGACTTGCAGCCGGCACCTGCTTCAGCGGGACCTGACCAGGCATTCTGCAACAGCAGCAGTACAGTGTTGCAGGCAAATGCAGCCACCAATAACGGAACCGGAACCTGGTCGGTGATTAGCGGAACTGCAGGATTCACCGGCCTTCATGATCCTTTCACACCGGCCACCGGATTATCGGGAGGAGAGAACTCTTTTACATGGACTATAAACAGCCGTTACGGAGCCTGCCTTACAACAAGGGATACCGTTGTTGTTCTCCGGGACCTGACACCGGATCCTGCCAATGCAGGCCCCGACAGGGGAGTATGTGATTCCCTTGCGGTGAACCTGCAGGCATTACCGGCCACCAACGGCGGAATCGGAACATGGAGTGTTGTTAGCGGCGGGGCCATAATATCCTCCATACATTCACCCGGATCGTTGGTTTCGGATCTGTCTCCGGGGAACAACCGTTTTCGGTGGAATATTGTAAGCATATATGGAATTTGTCCGGGAAGCACTGATGATGTGATCATTACGCGTGATGAGGCCCCTGCACCTGCTTTTGCCGGTTTTGACCAGGATCTGTGCAATGTAGTAACCACACCGCTTGGAGCCAATGCGGCAACCGTGGGCACAGGGATCTGGACCGTGGTAACAAATCCATCAGCAGTTGCCCCTGTTTTTGCACCAACTGTAAACTCTCCGAATGCCACAGCACAAATACAAGCGGGCAACGAAGGAATTTATGAATTTGCCTGGACCATTGTCAATGGCAGTTGCCGCACCGCAGATACAATTCGTGTGGATTACGGAATTCCGGTACCTCCGGCAGATGCAGGACCGGCTGATTCGGCCTGCGGGACTTCGGTTGCACTGGGAGCCAATAACCCCGGTATTGGTATCGGTACATGGCGTGTGATAAGCGGTTCCGGCCCCGTGACATTCAATCCGGATGTGCACGCACGTGCGGTTTATGCCGATATAGTTGCAGGCCAGGAAGGAATGTATACCTATGAATGGAGGATAACAAGCGGATCATGTCCGCCCAGCGCAGATTCGGTCTCCCTATTTTATAAACTTTCCCCGGGTGTGCCGCTGGCCGGCGATGCCGAAAGGTGCGGACCGGGGCCGGTGACGTTAACTTCAACCACGGGAGCCGGCGGTGATATCAACCGGTGGTACAATATGCAAACAGGAGGTATATTGCTTACGTCGGGGAATACCTATACAACTCCTGTTCTTGCCGTGGAAACCGGTTATTGGGTTGCGGGCTATAACAGCATTAACGGATGTGAAAGTCCCAGGCGACAGGTAAATGCAATTATCCATGCAATTCCTGAAGTTCCGGTTGTGTCGGATATCCAGCATTGCGGCAATGCAAGCATTACCATTCCGGCCACTGTCGGAAACGGCGGTAATACGAATCAATGGTATAGCAACGCTTCGGGGGGAGCACCGCTGGTTCAGAGCGTTTCCTTTACCACTCCTGTTTTATCAGCCCCTTCATCTTACTGGGTAAGCAGTTATAACGACAGCACCCATTGCGAAAGCAACAGGGTTGAGGTTAATATACAAATTGACCCGGTACCGGGTCTTCCGGATGCTTCAGATACCAGTCGCTGCGGTGAGGGTAGCCTGACCCTGGTATCTTCCCTGGGTACAAACGGAACGGTAAACCGCTGGTATGATTCACCTTCGAACGGTGTTTTACTGGAAACCACACTTGCATTTACAACCCCTCATCTTACAGCCCCGGTTTCATACTGGGTTTCGACTGCCAATCATAACACAGGTTGCGAAGGCCCACGGCAACGGGTAGATGCAAACCTGTTCCCTGTTCCGGGTTTCCCCAATGCCGGCGATATTAGCTGGTGCGGTCCCGACTCGGTGCTCATGATCTCAACACCCGGCACGAATGCAACAGTGGACAGGTGGTATGACAGCCTCAGCGGGGGAAATATGCTCGCACAGGCTAACAACTACCTAACCCCATACCTCACTACAGGACGCAGGTACTTTGTGTCGAGTTACAACGAAATAACGCATTGCGAAAGCAGCAGAAGGGATGTGATGGCGGTGATTCTCCCTGTACCCGGTGCAAATCCTATCCTGGGCCCTTCACAGGTTGGTATTAACCAGACCAACGTAATTTATTCCGTGAATTACCAGCCAGGCTCAACTTATAGCTGGACAATACCTTCGGGAATGTTCCTGCTGCTTGAAAGCCAGAATTTTGTGATTGTTGAATTCCCGAACCTGGGCACCTATAACCTGTCAGTGACAGAGACCAACAGTCTGGGTTGTGAAGGTCCTCCGGCAATCAAGGAAGTGGAAGTGAAAGATAACCTGATCAGCCTGAACATCAATACAATGCAGGGAAGAGTTTGTTTGGGAGAAGAACTTCAGCTCACTGTTATGCCATCCGGAGGAAACCCGTCGTATACATTTGCCTGGGGAGGCGACACGCAGTACCTGTCAGCTGTAAATGTTTCAAACCCCGTATTTACAGGCCAGTCTCCCGGTGTTTACCTGCTGTCTGTTTTGGTAAATGACATCAACGGCAACAGCGCAGGTGATACTATTCAGGTGACTGTAAATCCGAATCCTTCTGCACTGATAATCGTTACCGATACAGTGGTATGCGCCGGAAATATGCTGCAGCTGAATACAAGTGTTTCAGGTGGTTCGGGAACATATACCGGCTATGAATGGACAGGTCAAACCATGCCGCTATCAGCAACAACTATCAGGAACCCGGTATTCAGCACACTGTTGCGGGGCGAATACGCACTCACCTTTTCAGCACTTGACAATAACGGTTGCAGGGCATCCGATTCAGTCGTACTGTTTAACGATACACCCGAGGCCATATTTGTTACCGATGCGGTTCCCGGTTGCAGTCCGGTTGCAGCATCCTTTACGAACCAATCGCTTTATGCAGCGGATTACTACTGGGATTTTGGCGACGGAGCTACAAGCAGCCAGGCAAATCCGTCCCATATTTTTACCGGCATGTCGTCCTCCGTTGAATACTTCAATGTACAGCTTACAGCCATCAGTGAAAACAACTGCAGGCACACATCCAATGATTATATTACCGTTTACCCGAATCCGGAACTTACGATTGATACCTATCCGGAAAAAGCCTGTGCTCCTGCAATCATTCAGTTGTCGGCAACCCCCGGAGGATTTAGCTATGACTGGGATTTTGGCGACGGTCAGCATGATGTGGGCGGGTTTAATATGATGCATACATTTGCCAACGAAACAAACCGGGATACAAGTTTTACCATCCGGCTCATTTCCACCTCCTTCTTCGGCTGCCTGGATACGGGATATGTGGCAATTACCGTTCATCCCTCACCGCAGGCATCCTTCACCGCTGATCCTGTTTCACAAATGATCCCCGACAGAACAGTAACTGTAACCAACACCACCAGTCCCGGTGACTGGAGTTACCTGTGGCGGTTCGGAGATGACAGCATTACAGCTGAGCGCGACCTGGGTCCGCATACCTATGCCAATCCGGGTGATTATATGATAAGCCTGGTGGTTAGCGGGGAACATTGTGCCGACAGTGTCTGGCAGAGCATAGAAATCGTGCCACACCCTCCTGTGGCTCAGTTCAATCCTGTTGAACCGGGATGCATGCCCCTGACAATACAGTTTGAAAACACCTCAGCCTATTCCTACTCTTTTCTTTGGGAATTTGGAGACGGAGCGGTTTCAAATAAACCCAATCCCGAATATACCTATTATGAACCCGGAACATACAAGATAAAACTTACGGCCCGGGGAGATGATGGAACAGATACCTACAGCACCATCAATGATGTATGGGTATTACCCAATGCCTATTTTGAAATTGCCCCGCGTTTTGTTTATGTCAATGACCAGGAAGTACATTTCTTTAACTTGTCGGACAACGGGGACGTGTACGTTTGGGATTTCGGCGACGGAACGGGTTCGGGAGAGATGAATCCCACGCATATGTATACAAAGGAAGGGAATTACGACGTAACGCTCAATGTGTGGACTGAGAACGACTGTTATGACCTGTTTGAAATGCAGACTGCAGTTCTTGTGGAGCCAACCGGTAAAATCGTATTTCCGAATGTATTCCGCCCCGAATCACCCATCGAAGAAAACAGGATTTTTAAACCCGGAGTGATCGATCATGTGGAAGAATATCATTTGATGATATTTAACCGTTGGGGGGAACTTATCTTTGAGAGCTTTGACAGGGACACGGGCTGGGATGGGTATGCCAGCGGCAGGAAAGCCAAACAGGATGTGTATATATGGAAAGTGGAGGGTAAATATACGAGTGGACAGACATTTGTTCAGTCGGGTGATGTGACACTGATGCATTAAATAGCTGCCATGAAGAGAATTTTCGTCATATTGATGCTGGTTACCGGTTTTTTCAGGGGGTATTCCCAGGATGCCCATTTCTCGCAGTTTTATTCCAACTACCTGTACCTTGCACCCTCATTTGCAGGACTTACCGAAAAGAACAGGATAGCCTTCAATTATCGCAACCAATGGCCGGAAATCAAGTATGGTTACCAGACTTATTCTGTTTCGTTTGACAAGTTCGTGGAAAAATTCAGGAGCGGGCTGGGGGTTTTGCTTTTCCAGGATGTTGCCGGAACCGGCAATTTAAGAACAACGAGTGTCGGGATACAATATTCCTATGATTTCAACATTTCAGAATCGTGGCATGTAAGGCCCGGTCTGCATTTTAATTACACGGAGCGTGAGATCGATTTCGAACGGCTGCTCTGGAACGATCAGATTTCAGCAAGCGGAAATGCTCCGGTCTCGGCTGAACTCGCTCCCATGGAAAGGGCTGGTGACATTGATTTTTCAACATCGGTATTAACCTATTCCGATCGTTTCTGGTTTGGCGGTAGTGTTGACCATTTGCCGAAGCCGAATCAGTCGCTTTATTTTTATGATGAAGAAGATGGAAATCCGGGGGAAGTACCCGTCAAATACTCTCTCTTCGGAGGCATTAAATTTATCAAAAACGAGCACCTGCTCCGTCCGATCCCAACAAGCATTCAACTTGCCTTTTTGTATCACCAGCAACAACAGTTCCGGCAACTTGACCTTGGCGTTTACTGGTACCGGAATCCGCTCGTGGTAGGTTTATGGTACAGGGGTATCCCGCTATACAAGGAGGTATTCAACAGGGATGCCTTTACCCTGCTTGTGGGCATAAAAAGCAGGAATATGAATATCGGGTACAGTTACGATTTCACAATATCAAGATTGATTGCCAATACCGGGGGCTCGCATGAAGTATCAATCAGCTATGTATTCAAAACAAAACCCATCAAACATAAACCGAGAGCGGTGCCGTGCCCGGAATTTTAGACCCGTCATGACCCGGTAAATTAATCACAGCGGTTTCAGCATGAACGTTATATGCCTGGGCCTGTGTATCCCTGATTTTTTGAACCGGCATATGATCTCCCGTACTTTGTTTTCATAAAAGTAATAATGATCAGTGCCACGGAGTAAAGCAACCTTGCTTTTCAATCTTTCAGACATGGCCTCGATTTCCTGTGAATTCATGGCATCACCAATTATTTCGGTATGCACAAAACTGTCGAGAATCTGGAAACCGCTTGATTTGATTATGCCCATCAGGTCCTTTTTGGTAAATGGTTCGCGGTGATACCGCCCCAGCTGGTTATCCAGTTCGGCGCTTAACCGGTGATAAAGCATATAGGATTCCTGCACTTCAGACAGGCTCTCATTGATCATCTCATTAATGATTATCAGTCCGCGAGGTTTACAAACCCGGCCTGTTTCCTCAAAAAGTGCCTGCAAGGCCTCAATGTGATGCAGGGCATTGGACATGGTAATGGTATCGAAATAATGATCGGTGAAGGGCATGGCCAGTGCGGAGCCCAGGACAAGTACCACGGGTGACTGCCGGAATTCGGAATTAGCCTCCTCCAGGGCCTGCTGGTCAGGATCGATACCGGCTGCACTTTTCCAGGAACGGAAGGACCCAAGTACAAATCTTAAAAAGTCACCCCTGCCAACAGCCACATCCAGCAACGAACCGGCATCAAAATTACCGATCCTGCTTTTCAGGATCAGCATGTTTTCGTAATTCATGGAATAAGCAGTTAGTTTATACCAACGCAGATATTCCTATAAAATTAACATACAGAAAATCGGATAACAATGGCTTTTGTCATTATTAAGGAATCAGAAGGCAGCCATCAGCAGATCGATGTTTTTGGAAGGAATTCCAAGCTGGTTACCGAGGTAATCATTGGTAAGAATGCCATTGTAAATATATACACTGTTTCGCACGCCCAGATTTGCTTTAAGGAACGGCTTGAATCCACCGGAGCTTCCGATGGTAACCAAAATGGGTGAAAGGATATTGCTTAGTGCAATGGATGCAGTACGGGCAACCCTTGAGGGCATATTGGGTACGCAATAATGGATAACATTGTACTTGGTAAATACCGGATCTGCCAGGGTACGGTATTCCGATGTTTCAATGCATCCGCCCTGGTCAATGCTGAGATCGATGATCACCGAGCCTTTTTTCATTTCCCTTACCATGTCTTCGGTCACAAAATACCTGGGACCGGTATCCCACAGGTTTAGCGCCCCGATAACAACATCGGCTGATTTCAGGGTGCGTCTCAGCACCTTGGGATGAAATATGGAGGTATGCAGCCGTTGTCCCAGATTTCGCTGCAATTCTTCGAGCTTGTTGGGCGAGTTGTCAAATACCTTTACCAGGGCACCCATGCCGATTGCAGCCCTGGCGGCAAATTCAGCAATGGTATCGGCACCGATGATCACTACTTCGGTGGGTGTGATCCCTGAAATACCGCCAAGCAACACACCTTTGCCCCCGTTCTGGTTACTCAGAAGCTCCGCAGCAAGGGTTATGGCCGATATCCCTGAAATAGCGCTCATGGATTGGATAACCGGGTAACAACCATGCTCATCCTTGATCTGGTCGATGGATATGGCTGTTATTTTCTTATCCATGAGGCCCCGGATATATTCTTCCGATTGCCGGCTGAGATGCACCGAAGAAAGAACTACCTGGTTTCCTTTCAGCATCTCAATATCTTTTATCTCCAGCGAGGACGATTTCAGGATAATATCCGCATGCAGCACCTGTTTCTTATTATCAATGATAAAAGCCCCTTTCTCACTGTAATCCGTATCGGTATACCGGGCGCCTTCGCCTGATTTTGATTCGAGAAGAACCTCATGTCCTTTGCCAACAAGCACCTCTACCGCCTCAGGGGTGAGTGGCACACGTTGTTCGATCTGTTGCTTTTCATGCGGAATGCCGATGGTAAGCTTTTTGTATTTTTTTCCAATGGCTAATAATTCCTCCTGTGGAAGCAGGCCGCCATACATCAGTGGGTTACTCGAAGGTTCAGGTCGCTGGTCTGCCATGATCATACAGTTTTTAGCAAATTGCAAACAAACTAAGTTAGTACAAATACAACAGATAGTCAAATAATAATTTTGCAGGGGATAGGTCTCAAGTGGCAATATGTACAAGCCGGCCGGAGGTTCCGGACTCTTCCATATATACTTTAATGATGCCATCGGGCAGCAAAGCCTCAGCTTTTTCTGGCCATTCAATAAAAATTATGGAATCACTGAAAAAGTATTCCTCATAACCCAGGTCGTACAGTTCTTCAACCGCGTTGATCCTGTAAAGGTCGAAATGAAAAAGATTTTCACCGTTCCCGGTGCGGTATTCGTTAATCAGTGCAAAAGTGGGACTTGTAACGACATCAGTTGCTCCAAGCTGACGGCAAATGGCCTTGATAAACGTGGTTTTTCCCGAACCCATTGCACCGTAAAAAGCAAATTTCCTGTGACCGCGGGTTATTTGCACGAATTCGTGGGCTGCATGATTCAGCTGATGCAGTGACCGGATCTCAATGGTTTTCATAGGGCTCTTAAAACAGCTACCGGGGCTTCATAGTAACCAACGGAACAATCATCTCCTCGAGCGAAATGCCGCCGTGCTGGTAAGTATTCCGGTAATAATTCACAAAATGGTTATAGTTGTTCGGGTATGCAAAAAAATCCGAATTCATGGCAAAAATATAACCTGAACTTACCTCGGGCCGGGGGAGAAAGGCGAGATGAGGATCTTTGATTTCGAAAACTTCTTTCGGATTATAATTCAGGTTCCTTCCCATTTTATAACGCAGATTGGTGGAAGTTTTCCTGTCACCTACAACTTTAACAGGATTATTGACCCGTATGCAACCATGGTCGGTTGTAATTACAACGGTGATATTTTTCTGAGCAAGCATCTTCATGAGGTCAAGAAGCTGTGAATGCTGAAACCAGCTAAGCACAAGCGAACGGTAGGCGGTGTCGTTCCCAGCAAGCTCCCGGATCATCTCAAGTTCGGTATTTGCGTGTGACAGCATATCAATAAAATTGTATACAATTACCACCAGGTCATAATTCAACAGGTTGTTAAAATTATCCAGCAGTTTTTTCCCGGTTCGCGCGTGAATAACCTTTTCGTAGTTTAACCTGTATTTTTTACCCAACCGGCTGAGGTGTTTCTGCAACAATTCCTCCTCGTTCATATTCTTGGCCCCTTCTTCCACATCATTTAGCCAAAGCTGGGGATTAAGGGAAGCGATCTCCCTGGGCATCAGCCCGGCAAACATGGCATTACGCGCGTATTGTGTAGCCGTGGGCAGGATACTGCAGAAAAGGGCATCATCCGTGGTGACGTAATATTCACTGATGATGGGATATAGTATACGCCACTGATCCAGGCGCAGGTTGTCGATCAGGATGACAAATACCTTCTGGCCATCGTCCACCAGGGGGAATATTTTATCCCTGAAGACACTGGGGGAAAGCAGGGGTTTGTCGGCTGACTTGTCACTGAACCATGAGAGGTAACTGGTACGCACGTATCTGCCAAATCCAAGGCCTGCTTCTGATTTCTGCATTTTGAAAACCTCATACATTCCGGGATCATTCGAACGTTCCAGCTCAAGTTCCCAATATACGAGCGTGCGGTAAATTTCTTCCCAGTCATGATAGTTGGAGGCCTTGTTAATCAGGGTGCCCAGGTCACGGAAAACAGATTGGTAAGCAGAAGTTGTTTCCCGGGTGATCAGTTTCTTTGTATCAAGGTTTTTTTTGATCGAGAGCAGAATTTGATTGGGATTTACCGGTTTAATCAGGTAATCAGCTATTTTGGATCCAATAGCCGTTTCCATGATATTTTCCTCTTCACTTTTTGTTATCATCACAACCGGAATGGTGGAATTGATGAGTTTGAGCTTGTTCAGGGTTTCAATACCACTTAAACCGGGCATATTTTCATCCAGCAGGATGATGTCAAAATGGCTATGCTGCACAAGTTCCAGGGTATCATAGCCATTGGTGGCAGTTTCCACTTCATATCCCTTTTCCCGGAGGAACAGGAGATGAGGCATTAACAAATCAATCTCATCATCCGTCCAGAGGATCTTTATGTTTTTTGTTTCCTGCATCAGCGATAATTTTCAGCGTAAAATTTCAAATACCGTCCTGTTGATTTGTCCTCCTTAAGTGTAATCAGGTTGACAACTGAAATTGCAATGGGAACCATGGTTATTTCAGGCATATCTTTTTCAATCTGGCCGGATGTGGCGATGACCTCGAGATATTGCAGCACTTCCTGCTTATCCCTGAACGATTTGACCATCACAAGATTTTCAGCCGTATTGATATCGGTGATCTCAACCCGCAGGTTCTGGTTATCAAAAAGGTCAAGGTTAAAATTAATGATGTTGAATACCAGCTGATTGGTATTAATTTTTTTATTAACGATATATGCAAAATAGTGCTCATTTTCAAAGTCCTTCTGGTATAATTTTTCACTCAGGATTTTTTCTTCCGCTTCCCTGAATTCCGGACGCTCATTATCAATAAAGCGGATTATGAGCTGTGCTTCCGTTGATGCCTCGGTACCCGGGTATTTTGCCATAAAGGTTACCAGATCATCACGGAATGTTTTACGGTCGGTATTTATGCCTTTGGACAATGCGCTGAGATAGGCAAAGCTTGGGATCAGCGGGTTTCCGGAATAATTTTTCAGGGCATGGTCACTTCGTATAATTACTTCACCGAAATTTCCTGCTTTATAATGTTCGTAAGTATCCTTGTAGTAGTCCTGAATCCTTCTTTCCCCCTCTTCAAGTTCTTTTGCATAATTCGGATTGTTAAGCACCCTGGCATTGATGCTCCCGGGGAACTGCCCGATAACAATATTTTTATAATAATCGGCCATAGCAGTATTATTCTGGTCCCTGGCAATGGCATACAGATTAAAATATGCGGGCAGCAGATATTCCGACTGCGGATAACGCCTTATCAGCTCTTTATAGGAAGCGGATGCCTTATCTAGGTCATTTAATTCATTTTTATACACCTCCCCCATGTTATACAGGGCCTGTTCGATCCTTCGGTTCGAAACTTCAATGGCAGAGTCGGTGGTTGGAATATTCACCAGGTAATATTCGCGGGACATTTTACTTAATGAAATTTCGGGGCTGCCGGCTACTTCCGCTTCGGGACTGATCTCTTCCTGGTCGCCGTTTGCAAAGGATACGGCTGTTTTAGCCAATCGCTGCCAGTGGTCTTCGAGTTTGCGGTTACCAAATTTTAGTTTAAACTCACGGTAGCCGAGACTTTTCGCAGCATCGTTGTAAAAATACCAGCTTGCTCCTTCACCTGCGGTTTGTTGCCGGGTAAAGTTCCTGACTGCGACTTCGTTCCCGTATTGCTGGTCAAGTTGTTCCTCCTGCTGACGCTGACGTTCGAGTTCTTCTTTTTCCCTTTCACCGGCAATGATTGCATCAACACGCCTGTTAACTTCCTCTTTGGGTAACCTGGACAACATCAGCAGGCTATCCTCAAGCTGAAGGGTGTTGATATCTTTTACCAGGCGCGTAAGGCTCCTTGTTTTGGTATACAGGGCATCATACCCTGGATAATCGGGATCAACATTTGTTAGTGTACTGTCGTAATACGCCTGGGCATGCGGATAATCCGGTATGCTATAGTACAAATTGGCAATGGTAAGGTAAGAGCGCGTTTTCTGAAGATCGTTGATCACATTAACCTCAATGGACTTCTTGTAGTTTTCAAAGGCCATTTTATTATTTCCTGCCTTGGCTGCCAGGTCACCCAGCGCATAATAAATCTGATCCTGGTATTCGTTGTTTTTATCATCATGCAGCATTTTATCAAGTTCACCTGCTATGTCCTCAGCTTTTCCAAATCCCTGCTGATAGGCAAGAGCCCTGCTAATCCTTGCATTAAATGCCATATCATATACCGGATTCATTTTGATAACCCGGGCATAATAATCCGATGCCCTCTTAAGATCACCGGTCTTTTCAAAAAGCTGGGCCAGTATATACATGTATCGGGTAACCGGCTTTTTGCGGGATTCGGTTCCCAGGGTTTTTTCCAGGTAACTGATTGCCTGAATATAATCCTTTTGTTCAAGGTGGTAAACCGCAAAAGTTGAAAACAATTCGGACAGAAGCTGTTTGGGAAAATCGGGATTGTTCGCGAGCAGGTTCAGGATCTCGTATGCATCCTTAAACGTACCGGTTTCAATCAGTAATCGGGCAAGCCAGATCTGTGTCTCATAGATTATCGGACTGGTTTTGAAATCATTAAGGATCAAGCGGAAAATTTCATTGGCCTGGACGTATTCCTGCCTGCAGAAATGAGCTTTTGCCATTAACAGGTAGGCATCATCAATCAAAAGGTTGTATTCCCTTTTGTTAAAGAATTCGCGTTGTTTTTGGGACAGGTTCCTGGAACTTTTCACTTTTGGCTTGGCTGTGATGGAATGCAATGAAATAAGCTTGGAACATTTTTTTATGGTCCTGTCCATATCCGGACCGGCCAGTGTTATTGCGTCCTTTTCGAGAAAGATAAAAACAGGAAGGATCTCGGAATAATCGTCACGGTAACCCTTTTCAATATTGACCAGCCCTTTCTTGAAGCTCTCCCTGCCATTGAACAGTACGTTGTATCTGGCAGTGAGGTTATGAAAGGTGCGTGAAAGACCCGTATTCTTTTGTGCGCTGCAACCGGAGATCAATACCAGGACCAGTGCAGTAATCAGGACTTTATTTGCAATAGGTAAATTCAAGTTACCAGTTTTTAGCGATAAGGACATATCCAGCGCAAGTAATTCGGAAACAGGGACAGTTAAGCTAACTATTTATACTGTGAAATATTTTCCAGGCGTAAATTTATTGTAACTATTC
>Ga0209431_10001472_pt1 | contig 19496 bp, 21 predicted proteins | sample RifCSP13_3_FD_184021 | JGI IMG/M metagenome (GOLD analysis project Ga0209431, IMG submission 184021) | Soil microbial communities from Rifle, Colorado - Rifle CSP2_sed 13_3 (SPAdes) (version 2) | ecosystem: Environmental > Terrestrial > Deep subsurface > Rock core/Sediment | place: Rifle...
CATCGGTTGTAGATGGTCTGATTGTGTTCATAACTTGGACGTTCTTATTTTCGCTTAATGGCATCGGCCCAAAATAAGCACCCTCTGTTGGATCAGTCCATCTAGTCCTTTCGTTTAATCTTGCACCTAAACCAAATAGCATTAGGTCATGAGTATTATGAATATTCATTGAAACCTTTATTTCGTCAGATAATTGTTTTGTTTTATGATAGTTTCTAGCGAACAATAGAAATCCCCAATATGCACCAGTTACCCAATTAAGATGCAATCCGGGAACAATATCACCTTCGCGCCTAAAATGAACATCTCTAATGAATGCGTGGGTTTCACCCTGTTCAAGATAGCCGTTATTTTGAAATTCTACGTATCTAACAAACTTCTCTCCTACAAACCATTTGAAAATCAAAGAATCAAAACCAATCTTATCCTTTCCGAATGAATGTAGTATATTGTAATTGTACCCACTGAAATTAACAACGCTGTTTGCCTTTATCCAATCTATAGATTCTACTGAAGTAACCTCAATGTCTTCTGGTAACGTATTCGTATTCGGGCAAGCAGAGAACAGAACAAGGCGTTTTGCCGTATTTGGAGGGTTCTGCTTCTTTTGTGTTAAATCATACAGAAGGTCTGACGTTTGATTAATTGTAAATTCTTCTCTGCCTGGGATTTTGCAAAGGCACAATAATGTTGCATATAGAACATTGTAGATCAAAGCAGAACTGAATATTGCCATATTGTGCTCGTCTACAAAAAGTGATTAAAATTAGAGTAACGATAATTATCATGGGATGAATAATGATATCAAACACGCTATTCACTATCACGAAGAAACAAAGCATTCAGAAGTAAGTCTGCAAATGTCTGCCCATTATCTAGATTGGGATAACAAACCCCGACCATTCAAAGTCTATCCTGATCTACCTTCAATTTCTCTCCCCCAAGACTTTCCGATTCCAACCGCCGACACTCTAACCTCCATAGGCAGCCTACATGCACTACTGCCCGAATCACCGCTTGACATTTCTACATTAGCGCAACTCCTATTCTTCTCAGCAGGCATAACAAGGGAAATGAAATATGACTCGGGCACCTATTACATGCGTGCAGCCTCGGCGACAGGTGCCCTCTATCCAATTGAGCTGTATATTATTTGCAAAGACATGAGCGGATTACCTGCAGGTGTATATCACTTCTGTCCAGGGGATTTTTCGCTCACCGAGCTACGCAGTGGAGATTATAGAACAAGACTGGCAGCCATGGCGGGAGGCAACCATGATATACTGTCTTCCCCTGTAACCGTGGCCTTTACATCCTTAGCTTGGAGAAACTCGTGGAAGTACGGAGATCGTTCATACCGTCACTGGTTCTGGGACTCCGGAGTTATAGCTGCCAACCTACTTGCGGTAACCATATCAGCAGGTCTTCAAACTGCTCTGGTCACTGGATTTGTGGATCCGGCGGTTAACAATCTTCTTCGTGTTGAACAAAGAAGGGAAGCTGCTGTGGTACTCGCTCCCATCCATTCTTCGCTACCTAAGGGGGCAAATTTCTGCGACTTTAGACCAGCTCCGGAGCCTGTCCCAGTTGTTGCCAGTCCAAAAATTCTTGCCATATCGAAACGGGAGGTTGAGTCGCCTGAAATTTGGAAGCTTCACGACGCATCCAGCCTGGTAAATATTGAGCAGGTGACGGAATGGCTTAGCAGAAGGATCAATTTCGATCAAGACATGCCCAGTAACACCGCATCAGAGAACCTTCACCAAGAACACACAGATGATAGGCTGCCGGACCGGGAGTCTAGGGCCTTAGGCAATGTAATCCTACGCCGGGGTTCTAGTCGACGATTCTCTCACTTAGAAATTTCCCGGTTCCAGCTATCAACCCTCCTTCGTAGCTCAACCAGGGGTGTTCCGATGGATGTTCTTAACGAAGGGGAGAGTCTGGTTGATATTTATTTTATAGCCAATGCTGTCAAAGGTCTGGCACCTGGGCATTACTTTTACAATCGACATGCCAATTCATTGGAACGACTTGAAACAAAGCAGGAAATAGCTAGCAGAAATGAATCTGGATATCTCTGCCTTGGTCAGCCACTTTTTAGCGATGCAAGCGCTGTATTCTTTATAATGACAGACCTGAATGCGGTTTTGAAGGCTTTTGGCAATAGAGGCTACAGAGTAAGTCAATTTGAAGCAGGGGTGGTTGCTGGCAAGATTTACCTTTCTTCTTACGCGCAAGGTTTGGGAGCCTCTGGCTCTACCTTCTATGACGATGCAGTTACTGAAATTTTCTCTCCACACGCAAAAGATAAATCCGCAATGATTGCTATCGGCGTTGGAATTCCGGCGTACAAAGCTAGGCCCGGGAAAATCTTAGCAGCAAGATTGACAAAAAGTCAACTCCTATCAAACCAGTGATTGGTGATGCACATGGCTGTTGGAGCTCTCAAGATGGCCAATGGCTTCATCATATTAAGTACTTTCAGACATCGAGGAATCAGATAGATAGCATTCATGACAGGTTTACAAGCAGCGGGTCTATTAAAAACCAGTATCGGGCCGGAAGCCACAGGCCCCCTGAAAATCTTCTCAAGATAACTTAATAGTGGTGGGTGGCTATTGTTCTGCTGATGGGTAGAAAAAACGATATGTTGTGCGTAAGATCAACGGAAAATGTCTTAGGTGATTCAGACAATGGTTGATGCGGGTACTATTGTAGCGATTACGATTACCGTCATCATAGTCGGAATCATAGGGGTAGTTGTCTACAGACGAATATCTGCAAGTAGGTATCAAAGAGGAATGTATGGCAGTGGCAGATCAAGGAATACAACCCCGGAAGGAGAGCCACTCGAGAATCCTAGTTCTTTCTCGCGATCAGGACCCGGTGGATTCCTACGCATGTCAAGAGTCGTGATTCCTGTGATAATAGGGTTTATCGTACTTATAGTCGTGCTTGCATCGAGCATCAAGATAGTCGAAGCAGGCAACAGAGGAGTTCTCTTACACTTCGGGGCTGTCGATACTAGTGTTTCGTTAGCTGAAGGTTTACACCTTGTGACGCCATTTAGAGATAACATCATTCCTATAGAAGTAAGAACTTTGAAATCAGTCGAAAGCGCAGCTTCTGCTTCCAAAGACTTGCAGGATGTCCGCACTGACGTTGCACTTAACTATCATATAAGCCCAGAGAATGCTCAAATAGTTTACCAGCAACTCGGATTCGAATATTCTAGTAGAGTCATCAGTCCTGCAGTACAGGAATCTGTAAAACAAGTAACAGCCAGATTCAACGCCGAGGAGCTCATTACTGAAAGAGAGATTGTCAAGACAGAGATCGAACTGCAAATCAAGCAGAGACTTGCAGTATATAACTTAATTGTGGAGACAATATCGATCACAGAATTCAAGTTCTCCGACCAGTTTACAAGAGCAGTTGAGGCCAAAGTCGAAGCAGAACAGAGGGCGCTACAGGCCAGCAACGATCTTCGAAGAATCCAGATCGAAGCCCAGCAAGCAGAAGCAAAAGCAGTAGGTGACCAGAAGGCCAATATTGCCCACGCAGAAGGTCTAAGACAAGCAAACATTCTTGAGGCTGAAGGAGAAGCCGCGGCGATCAAGATAATTGACGAGCAGCTAAGGAATAACCCGAACTATCTGGAATGGCTCAAGACGCAAAGATGGGATGGTAGGCTGCCTCTGGTTATAGGAGAAGGCGCGACTCCTTTCATCGAAATACCAGCTTCTAATGCTACATCGTCTTCATCCTAGGCCCAGAATGAAAAAAATGGACTCTGAGTGTCCGTCGATTCATGAGAATCTCTGCTCGCCCGACAACTCAGCTGCGCTAATGGAGATCAGCGATAATAAATGGCAGAAATGATCAATCCTGATTGAAACGATCGCAGGAAGGACACAAGAAATTGAGAAAAAGCTGCTTGGGGGTTTGTTGGAACCCCCCATGATTATCCTCTGCTGGTACACTATCTTGTATTGATCTTGTATTACTGGAGGGGGTTGTTCGAGTGCCCTACTACTTTCTTGCCTTTTGTAACCAGGCAGCATGCGCATTTGTTTAGCAGACACATTTCTGTATGTTCGTGTTTGCAGACAGCACAAATACATGGTAGTGCTGGCGAGAAATCCTGCTTAGGTTGCGAAAAATATCGTGTATCAAGATACAACCACAGAGTAGCGGCGGAAGCTCCAATTCCAAAAAAGAAGGCAAGTGTCCGAATATTGACACGAAGAACAAGGAAAGCAATAGCAAAGATTGCTAACGCAATCACAATCATCCAAAGCCACCGTCTTATAAAGTCCATTTGAAACACACGTTATCCTTTTCGATGTACCTATCCATAATTATGTTGTATTACTTCGTTTGAAGCTGCGCTTTCCTCTTTTCTCCTTCGTCGTCTAAGCTGCCTTACTCTTTCGAGAATTTCTTCTAGCTGTTTCTCAGATATCTTCGCAATCGAGGCATCACATTCTATTCCCTGTGCGTGCAAGACCTCTTCAGTGAGCGTGATGATGATTTCTTTGTCTCTCTTCTCTTCTTCGGTCAAAAGACCATTAGTTAGAAACCTGAGGAACGCAAAGCCACTCATTCTTCTATAATACACGCTGAGCCTCTTTATTTACTCTATTGTCAATTCATCGGAACGCCGATTGCTGTTCTCATATTGGTTTTTCCCGAATCCATTCTCTTAACCACTATCGGCACTCAAACCGGTGGAATTAGGGCCCATTATTTGAGTTGAAATTAGTACCCAAAGTCTGGGGTCAGCACCGGAAAACCTATAGATCGGTCTACTCACTTTCACTTATGACACAAGCCACAGCGAGGGTAGGAAAAGGGTCGAGCATAGGATGTGGAAGAACTTTTGGCGATTATTGTTCAGAAGGTTTAATAATCTGAAGTACACAATGTAGCACAACGTAGCACTATGAATCACCATGGATAGAAGAAAAGAGAATTGGTTTTGCACCGGTTGCGGCTCGCCATTTACAAGAGCGTCAAGCTGCCGACGGCATATAGGTTCCATGCACCCGGGGGCGACCTTTCTTCCAGTCCGTGAAGTGGAGTACTTCCTTGGACGGCAGTCAGGCAAATTCGCAGCTCCGTCGTACATTTCAGCCAGTGAGAATAGGCCAACCTTCAAGCCGGAAAAGGATCAGCGCTCATTGCTTGAAATCGCACTGGATGAGTCAATTATAGAATTCTGGCGTGAGGCTGGAAGGATCAATGCGCGAAATATCTTTCTTCCTGCATATAGATTTGCAGCCACAGGCAGCTATTACCAACAGCCCGTCAGCGCCTTTGATTCTAACAAGCAGTTATTCGGGATGACCGCGTACGTTTGCGGCAACTGCTTCGCGATGAAGCCGAAGATGATCTATTTTTCAGACGGTGAGAAGGGAGGATTTCATGAGCAAATGCCATACTGCACGGTTGAAATTCCGGATCATATCCTGATGATGAAGGAGAAGAAAGAAGACTATGTTAATAGACTGTCAAAAGGCTTTCCACAATATTTGAAACAATGTGTGGATGCCTGGACCAGTGGGAAAAATTGCATAGTAGCAGTGGAGGTTTTGGACCCAGCTCGGACCAGCAATATGATCATCTTCGTGCTTACCGGTTCGGGAGGGCGAAAATTCAGCATTTCCTTGCAGTATTCAGACGACAAGTGCTACAAACTGGATCCCAGTAATACTGGGGCATGGGTTCTCAGAGCGATCGAGAACAAGCATACAGCCGTGAACGACCAGGAGCTGATAGAATTCCTAGAGAAGACGAACGAATCGACGTTCGGATTCTTCAAGAAAGAAGAAAAGGATGGCGTTCATATTTACCTGATGGCAGTCGCAAAGCTCGATGAAGGTGGCAATATTGACCTGGTGCTTCAGGAAATTGAGCCTATTCGAATCCCTGATGGCGCAGCAAAGAAAGAGCCGGACATCACACAATCTGCCCAAGCGACTTCGGGGCAAGAACGTAGCATTAATGCTGGGACATAATGCTTTTTTTGATGAAGAGAACGAATGTCCCGTTCTTGCACAAATGAACAAAGCATTTGATTCGGCAACATACATCCGCCGGATTGCCATGGAGAAAAACTTTTTGCTTCCTTTTGCTCGAATTGAAACCAGCTTTAGATTTCATCCGAAGTGACAGGGCCTTTTGGTATACTTTTCTATTGTGCCTTGATGATGACGTAATCAATAATCCCCTTTCTTGATACGTCTTTCATTTTCAAAAGTGACCTGTAAAGGATGTTCTCCAGAAAACCCGGATACTTGCTCAAAATCTTCTCCCTCAGGGCGCTTCTTTGGAGAACGTAATAGTCAACCAGCGGCTCGTAAACCTGATGGCCAATGTGCTTGATATCCCTAATTTCAAATCCATTGTTCGCAATTGCTGATTTCACATATTCCAGCTCATAATGCTCTGACGACCAGGTCCACGATAGGATTCCAAGTTTAAAGAATGGATGAGTGCGCGTTACAACTGGTAATGCGATAACGAGCAGGCCACTTGGCTGAAGTACTCTTCTGGACTCTTCGATGAACTTGTTCAGTGGTCTGAAATGCTGCGCAGATTCCAATGCAACTACACGATCCGCAGACTTGTCAGAAAAGGGAAGAACGGTAGAGGTCGCGTTTAGTAGCGAAACCCTGTTCGTATATGAAGCCAGCAGTTGCTGGAAATTTATGTTCAAACAGCTGATGTCAAGAGAATCATGAACAGACTTCCATTGCGCTGCAGGTGCAGAGAGGCCACTCCCGACGTCTATCAATCTCCTTGCAGAGCCAAGCTCAGCAATGTCGCCTATCAGCGAGCACAAATTGTGCTGGGCTGCAACCGGGTCTGAGGCGAGATCCCAGTACCCAAAGTTGAGCATGTCGCCGCCAGTTGCCAACTGCATGACCGGGGAGAGGGAATTGTAAAGATTAATTACGTCATGCTCGTTGCGCCTAAAAGTCCATAAGATAACCTGCAGCGGGTTTATCGACGCCAAGAACGGCCGCTATTGTAATGGTTGCTGATATAAACGAAGAGTGACCGATGTGCCCGAAGTCATGCAGCTAGCTACGCTTGCCCTTTACTATTGTCTTGTAAAAGAGGTCGACAATCACCGGCAGCTCAAGATAGTCTATAAGTATTGCAATCCAGGCGGCATAGTACGGAATTTCTACCGCGCTTGGCGATCCAAAGAACGTTTCGTATACCACCTCGTCAGTGATCCAGAATATATGGAACACCTGCACTGCAAGCATTGCCAGCAGCAGCGCATTCTTTGCTGCCTTTTCATGCTTGTATATGCCCAGCGCATAGTAGGTCAGGCCGGCAACCAGGGCTGGGATCTCGATATAGTCTATGATTATGAAAAACACGAAAAGCGGGCCGTCAAGCATCAGGCCCAGCGCGCTGTCGCCGGTTATCCTCTTAATCACGACGTCGGCCGTAAGCCAGTAGAGATGTATCAGCTGGAGCGATATTAATATGAATGCTATCTTCAGGTTTAGGCTCTCGTACCTGTGCCAGAATCCAATCAGCTTTTGCACTGCGCCGGACACAGATATTTACCTGCAAATTGTTCATTAACACAGCTGTAAAAAGATTGGTATCTTTGTTCGATGTGTAACCAGATCCCAGTATCACTTGGGCTAACCACTATGTGGGACAGTCGCTTGCTATTTCCATTGCGTCGTGAAAAGAGGAGCGAAAGGACGAGGCGGCCGCAGCAGGGCGCCAAGTCGAAGTCCAAGAGGTTGTGAGTCGGACCCTTACGAAGCAAAGGACGGTACCCGAAGCGCAAAGCAGGAGCCAAGAACGCCTATGCGGTTCGCGACTCCAACATGAGGGCAAGAATAGATAGGCTACTTTACAACCATCACGGGGCAGCTTGCGTAGGTCACAACTCCCGCCGCGACGCTACCAAGCAAGAGTTTGGCAAAGCCTGAACGGCCCTTTGTCCCTGTCACTATCAGGTCGACCTTGTTCTTTTCCGCATAGTCCACTATTGCGGGCACCACGGAATTGGGGCTTGCGACCATCTCTACTTTGAGCTTGACGCCTTGCGCTGCGGCCTTTTTCTCGATATTGTCAAACCACTTTTTCGCCTCTTGCTTCGATTTATCCAAGATATCGTTTATTGCGCTAGGTGTAACGGTGAGCCCGAAGGCGCCAGATGAGTATGCATACCCAAGCTGCGACACAACGACGTTGAGGGCGATAAGCTGTGCATCGTGCTTTTTGGCTATTTCAATCGCGTGGTCGGTAGCCTTTAGTGAAGACTCTGAACCATCCACGCATACCAGTATTCTTGTAAATGCCAATGGTTACAATTTAATGATGAATGAATGATATAAGGTTTGAAACAAAAGTATGGCTAACGCTTAAAGAATTGATGCGCATTGAACATCACTATCGGGTTTAGCATTTACCTGATGCGGCTTGTCGACCGCTTTTGCGGCCGGCGGGGCAAGAGATTTGTCAATCTTGATGACTGGAGGTGCAAAGGAGGGACCTGCACCCAGACGCAGTCATGACCTTGCAGCGCCGAAAAACTAGGTCAGCGCAGGACTACTGGTGGGTTTATTTAACCGCCTATGTGCAACTGCCATCATGGCAAGATTGGTCAGGAAGGAAGATAAGGGTCCGATGTCAGTCAAAGTGGGAAGCGAAACAAAATGGATATGCATGTGCGGACTTTCCAGCAACCAGCCGTTCTGCGACGGCTCACACAAAAAGACTCTGGACGAGCAGGCCGGCAAGGTATACGCCTACGACAAGGACGGCACGCGAAAAGAAGTTCAGTGATGCTTCTCGTGATTGAATATCGTCAACAGCGCCGCGCTCTTGGCTGCGAGCTCTGCAGTTTTTTCGTTGCTGTCAGCGCTCCCTATTATCACTGCGTCGCCCTCTTTTGGGTTTAATTTCTCAACCAGCATCCTGCGCACCTGCGGCTCCTTCTTTAGTGAATCGTGGCTGCTGACCGGCATGACAAACTTGTCCTCTTTGAAAAGGAGTGTGGTGGCGCCAGTCGCGCCCATCTTGATAGCCGCGTCCCGCTGCTCTATCCCGGACCTGATTGCAAAGCCGAACTCGCTGACAAGAACCGCGTAGTTGAACTTGCCAAGGGCAACGGAACATCTGGGCAGGCTTATCTCAGCCGGGATCGCCGACAGCAGCCCTTCGCATATGCCCTTTCCCTTGGCAGTCATTTTCGTGCCGCCGTTTGAAGTCTGCACTAGCCCGTGCATCTTCAGGTGCTTTACCAGCGTTTTGACGGTCCCTTCGCCAAGGACGAGTCCTCTGGATAGCGCTCCCCTGCTCGTCCTGCCCCTGCTTTCTATCAATTGCAATGCTGCAAAGACGTGCACGACGTCAAACGAAAGCGCCCTGCTCGGAGCGTACCTGCTGGCAACTTTTTCCAGCGCCCTGACGTACATGTGCATTATACAACAAAAGCAGGGCGGCGCATTTATTCTGTACGTTGGATAAACCATCCGATTCTTTATATAATACCCGTCTGCATCTGAGTTGAAATGTCTGAAAGCAACCAGATCACAAAAACATCTGTAGGGGTGCCCAAGATCGCAGTCGGCATTCTACTTGGAGTGCTCGCGTTTGGAGTATTTTTGGTAGGATTTGACCAGGGCGAAGTTTTTGGCTTTACCGTGCCGGCTGACGGCAGCGGAGGCGATCCGGGTAATAACTGGGCACACGAATTCTACCACGACATGAGGCATTCAGCGGGATTTCCGTGCCACTAAACTTATTCTGATCTTTCATGAAAGCCATCACTTTTATCGCCATCACCCTCATTTCGGGGGCAATCGCCGGGACAATCTTAGGCGCTGTGAACCAGGTCGTTGTCGAGCCGTACATCGATCGCGCAATAAAGATTGAACTACAAAATGCTGAGCAGAATGGCGAAATAATCAACCCAATCGAGTTTGCGGCCTACCGCTTCTGGCAGAGGGGAGGAGAGATCGCAGCCGGCACGATTATTGGGCTTTCAATAGGCTCGCTGTTTGGGATAGTCTTCGCCTACGGGCGCGATTCAGTCCCGGGCTCGAACAACATAAAGAAAGCGCTCGTTGTCGCCGGAATTATGTGGTTTGCGTTGTTTCTGATGCCCGCGTTGAAATACCCTGCGAACCCGCCAGCGGTGGGAGACCCAGACACTATCATGTATCGCCAGGGCTTGTACCTTGCTTACCTTGCGATATCTGGATTTAGCACACTCGGGCTTGCATTGCTCTATCACAAAATGGGCGCGTTGCAGGCAAAGAAAGCGATAATCACCACAGTGTATGCTGCCATTATGGCAGGCGCATATTTCGCAATGCCCGCAAGCCCTGACAAAATAACCGCGCCAATGGATCTTGTGATTGGATTTAGAATCGCAAGTGCACTCACCGTAAGCATGTTCTGGGGGCTGCTTGGCATCACGTTTGGCGCATTCTGGGACAAGCTCAAGCCCCATGAAACCGCCAAGATAAGCATGCGCTAGTGTCGTTAAATACCATATTAGTCTTAGCCGTGGAAGCAAAAAATTCAACAAGTTCTCAATATGAAGATGATGTGTCGGCATCCAACGCAGCTTTGTTCAGGGTACTTTGCACAAAGGAAAAGGTGCCAAAGATGCCGGTTGGCGATTCAGAGCATGCGCGTAGCAAGCAGTCGTGCGTCGTAAGAGCTCAACCTTAGTGACTAAGAAAAGGGCGTAAGTAGATAAAGCTGAAAGTGACCAGAAAAGGGAGAAAAAGCAAAAGAGGCTAGAAGTAAAGTCCTCCTTTCCTTCTGGTGTAGAGAGTTCCAGCCAGGACCGTTGCGGCCACCGATGCAAGAACTACAACTGCAAGCGGGAATTCTGGAACTACAACCGTTCTAGCAGTTTCGAGGTCGGTCTTGATCATTTCAATGTGCGACCCGATTTCAGCTGCTGGCCTTCTGTCGTCTATCATCTGGGTCAGCTCTTCTCTGAGATCGAGCTCTATTTTTTCCATAAGCTCTGGATCGTCTTGTTCAATGTCTGCTTCTATGAATTCATAGTTCTCCAGGTACGCCTCAACAGCGAGTGCCCTTGCCGCCTGGAACTCGCCTTCTGCATATACCTCTAGCGAGTGGTCAAGCAGCTCCTTGATGTTGTCGATGTAGCCCCACCCATCAAGCTCCTCTGTTCCTTCTGACTCTAACTCAAAGACTTCTGCAAGCTCGTGGATGATGCCTCCTACCGCGGTCTCTACTTGTCCAAAGTCTGCCTTCGCTTCAACGCGTGCATCGAGCAACTCGAAGAATTCAACTATTTCCTCGTCTTCATGTGCCGGAACTGCGGATTTGACTGAACCGTCATAAATTGACTTGGCCCTGCTGATAAAGCCGTTGGCATCCTGGTATTCAACCATCTCTTTTACGGTGCCGTTTTGTACCGCTTCTTCGTATTCATGCTCGGCAGCTTCAAGCACCGATATCATGACCACAGCGTTGAACTTGGGGTCGTTCCTTTCAGCTGCGCTTATGGCCGATTCTTTTGCTTCGTCCAGCATGCCGTTGATTTCGGTCACCTGGGCTTGAAATTCGGAAGTAGAAAGCGAATCAACCTGGCCTGCCAGCGCCGTCAGCGAGCCCTTTAGCTCGGTGCTGAGCTCTGTGTTGTGTTCTTCCACTTCCTCTTCAATGAGCGCAAAGTGCTCGGCTACCGGGTGACCTGAATGAGCTTTCGCCAGCTCGGTGCTATTTTCCTGCTTGTTGGCAACCGCCTGTTCCAGGTGGCCCTTGATGAACTCGATGTTCGCAACAAATTGAACACGCTCTTCGTTCTGGGCAAAGGCTGGCACAGCTACGACAAGAGCCAAAATCGCAGCGATTGTTACAGATGCCGGGGTGTATATTTTCATAGTTAGGTGTGCCTAATTAGGCTGTCCTAATATAAACTATCAATCCGTGAGATTGGCAAATATACCGCTCTGCACTGATGCCGGACATTGGCAACCATCAACGCAAGCCGGGAAGTGGCTGCCCCGCTGGACCGGGTGTGGGACATTGTCGCAGACATTGACAACGAGCCCCGTTACTGGCACGGCACCAAGACGGTGAAAAACATCAGCAGGAGCGGTAACACGATCGAGCGCGAAGTCACGCTCGCCTTCAAGGACGCTAAATGCCGCCAGACCGTGGTGCTCAACCCGAAAAGATCTGTGGAAATAGCAATAACCGAGGGCCCGCTCAAGGGCACCAAAGTAGTCACGCTTTCTCCAAGGGGGAACAACACGAAAATCGACGTAGTGTGGGACATCAAGCTCGCAGGGTTCCTCGGCATGTTCACCGGAATGGTGAAAAAACACATCGCGGAAGGGACGGAAGAAGCGTTAGAAAGGATCGCAAAAGCAGTCGAATAAATAACCTATTTCTTGCTAGGTAACGCGATGGAGCTTGCCTTCACGGTCGCCAACCTGGCGATCGCCGCGATAATGGCCAGCATCGCAGGCGTGTGGGCATACTTCCTTTCGTACATGATAAAATCTTTCAAGCAGGCTCCCACCTTGGAATCGTTTGACCGACTAGGCGTGGCCCGATTTCCAAAAGTCAGCGTAATCCTGCCCGCAAGAAACGAGGAGCGATACATTGCCCGCTGCCTGGACAGCCTGCTAGCACAGGAGTACTCTAACTTTGAGATAATTGCAATCAACGACTCGTCAACTGACAAGACGGGCGAAATAATGAAAGAATACACCAAAGATCCGCGCGTGGTACACCTCAACGCGCTGGCCAAGCCGGAGGGGTGGGCCGGCAAGAACTGGGCCTGCTACCAGGGGTACCTCCGTGCAAAAGGCGAAGTGTTGCTGTTCACAGACGCCGACACCGAGCACTCACCCTCTGCAATGTCGCTTGCGATTGGCCAGATGGTGTCGCAGAACCTCGACGCGCTGACCGCGGTTCCAAAGCTGATCTGCAACGATTTCTGGACAAAGATCACCTTGCCAGCTCTGGCGACTTTTTTGCACACCCGCTTTTCGCCCCTGCGCGTCAACGACCCGAACAAAAAGACGGGATACTTTTTTGGCAGCTTTTTCGCGATTACAAGGAGCACGTACGAGGCGGTCGGCACCCACGAAGGGGTGAGGCAGGAGCTGGTGGAGGACGGCGCGCTCGGCGGCAAAGTCAAGGAAGGCAAGTTCAGACTAAAGATGGTGAGGGGCGAGCGCCAGATTGAAGCCGTGTGGGCGCGTGACCTGCCGACGCTGTGGCAAGGCCTCCGCCGACTCATGATACCGCTCTACTACCAGAACAGGTCGGGCGCCTACATGATGGCGGCGGCCGTGTTCTTTATCCTGTTTGCACCGTTTGCATTCCTGACGTACCTGCCTGCAGCCGCGCTTGCCAACAATATTTCGTTCCAGATCCTGCTGTGGATCCAGCTGGCGGCAATTGCATTGATCATCGCGGCTACGGCCGTCCAGTGCCGGCTCGGGGTATTTGAAAGCCCTGCGTACGCGCTCGCCTCGCCGCTGAGTGGCGCCTTGATTTCCTTTGGCTTTCTGTCAGCAATAGCCGACGCCAGAAAAAAGGGTGCGGTGAGCTGGCGCGACAGGCAGTATACTGTAAGCGAAAACCAGCATCCTATCCGCTAAGATTTTGCGATACAAATCGACGAAACGGCCGTTCCAGGAGCGTGAAACGCCACGCACCTAATCTATCATGCCGCCTGCTATAATGCAGAAATGATGTCGGAACGCAAAAACAACAGGGGAAAAATCCAGATCATGGGCGATGTGCTGGCGCTTGCCACGTCGGGAATAAGAAAGACCCACATCATGTACAAAGGAAACCTCAGCTACGAGCAGGTGCACCTCTACCTTAGCGAGCTTATCGGAAGGAGGCTAATCGCGCAGGACGTTTCGCAGGAAGGGGTGGTCTACAGGACGACTGACAAGGGCAGGGAGTTCCTGTTTTACTACAACCATCTGACCGAGTTCCTCGAAGAGCCGCAGGTTGAGCTGAGCGCGCCGAACGTCAGGTAGGCGCGAGCCGCCCGCAATTTTTCAGTTTGGGCAAAAGATTATTAGCTGATAGAGTGATATTTTCATAGCATTGAACAAGGCGATCCTGGCCGTGTCTATTATCGTTGCAGCCGTTGCAATCTTTTTCGTGTATTCGCAGTTCAACGATCTTTACGACTTTGGCGGCAGCCTGCCGGTTATCGATGACCTTCTGCAGACAAGCGGGGACGGGAGGGCCGGCCTCGACGACAGCGCCTTTGAAGTCGGGCAGGTAAGCACGGTGCAGGCTTCAAATTCGGAACTTGCCCTACCGGACCTGTTCGTCAGAGTGGAAAAGTCGGTCGTGCAGATAACCGACAGCGACGAAACCGATCCGCTCGACTCACGGCTCGGCTCGGGCTTTGTCTACGACAACAACGGGCACATCATAACGAACAACCACGTGGTGAGCGGCGGGGGCAGGCTCGACGTGACATTCCTTGACGGCACTGTATATCGCGCATCGCTAATAGGTTCTGACCCGTTCACCGACCTCGCAGTCCTCTACGTGGAAGAAGTCCCGCAGGAAAAGCTTGTCCCGCTGCCGCTTGCAGACTCGTCCGCGATAAGAGTGGGCGAGCAGGTCGCGGCTATTGGCAACCCGTTTGGGCTTTCCGGTTCCATGAGCGCTGGCATCATCAGCGGCGTCGGCAGGCTCATACCGGCGCAAGAAGCCGGCGACTTTTCAATACCCGATGTCATCCAGACTGACGCGCCAATCAACCCCGGCAACTCGGGCGGCCCACTGCTCAACATGATGGGCGAGGTGATAGGCATCAACTCTGCAATATATTCGAACACCGGCCAGTTCGCCGGCGTTGGCTTTGCGATCCCGTCAAACACTTTAGCCAAGGTCGTGCCATCGCTCATCACTACTGGGTCGTTCCAGCACCCGTGGCTTGGCGTGGCCGGCAGGGACATGACGCCGGGCATAGCAGACCGCCTCGGACTTGAGGAGCCGCGCGGATTTCTGGTGATGGATGTGGTCGCCGGGAGCCCTGCAGAGGCGGCTGGGATAAGATCGGGTGACGAAGACGCGACCGTAGACGGCGTGCCGGTCAAGCTCGGCGGCGACGTCATTGTCGGCGTCGACAACAAGACGGTAAGAAAGATAGAAGACATCCTGGTCTACCTACAAAGGGAAAAGGCAGTCGGCGACGAACTGAGCCTTACGATGCTGCGCGAAGGGCAGGAAATGAACGTCACAGCAGTGCTGGGAGCAAGGCCCGGCCAACAGGAATCGCCATAATAAAATCGTTTTATGCAGAAATTATCTCGCCCCTGCGTGCCAGCTTTTCTGATAGTCTATCGATTTCGAGGTAAATATCTTGCAAAAGCATGTCTGCTGCGTCTTCGCCGACAATGTTTTGGAGAGCCGTGCGCAATTCTTCGAGAGAGCATGAGAAGGCATTATTCGCGTATATTGTGCTACCGAGCTCACGCATCAAAAACGAATTCAAGACTTGAAGCATTTTTGTGCCTATCTGCTCGCCAAGCCTATCAAGGACCCTACTAACCGCAATGACCTTTAAGGCTTTCAATTGCTGCTCTGTCATGCTGCTGTCGTCGATATGATAGGTCAAAATCAAAAGCACTAGTATGTCATGATTCTATACACGCTATTTTCTTCTATAACAAGCCCCAAAACTGCAATATGATCAAGTCAAAAAGCCCCTTTTAATACTGAATTATGTGCAAAAAATATGCGTAGCTTCGCTGCATTCTGTTAGAACAAGACGGCTGGCTATTCGTCTCATACGAAAATACAGGGCTCGCATTAATGTATAGCTCATTTATTATCAAGAAGAGAAATTGCCAAGTAAACACTACCTGCTTGCCTGCAAACGTTGCAATCGAATTTTTTATTCTTCGATAGAAATTTCAGAGAAAGGTGTAGAATTAGACAAAGTAACGACACGCAATAAAGAAATTTGCCCACTTTGCCATAACACCGATACTTACACTGAAAATGATTATACTTTTGTGTGACAGAAGAAATAGACCCGACGAACCAATAGAAGCAACTCTTAAAGATACATTCTTTGCAATAGATTGATAATTGAAAATTGATCTTGACTACCTGATACTCATAACAATCACTGCGATATTTGGGGGCTTGGGTATAGCGGTAGGCTACAATGTAGAGCCCGCTTTCTACTCGCAGGCGATAATAATCTTTAGCATGTTTGCATTTCTAGTTATCAGAGATATTCGCACTTGAACGCCTGTTGCCATGAAATAGGCCCGCCCTGTAACATGTCGAGTTTCGCCCTCTGCTAGCGCAAGCTCTTGCACACGATACTGGTGGCGACTGCTTCAATACCGCTTATGTGCTTTATTGCGCCAAGCACACCGTTTAGACTTTGTTCATCTTTTGCATGCACCTTTAGAACTAAATCAAAACCGCCGCCTGATACTGGATGAGCTTCTTTCACGCCTTGTATTTTATCTGCTGACCTCTTGGCAGCTGAAGTTTGCCCTTCTTCACATTCTGCGAATACAAATGCAAGAGTCATTCAAAGTTTAGCTTTATCATCTCATAAAACATTTGTGGTCGGTGGCTAGTAGAAAAAGTTCTATAACATAGGTTAATCCATCAAGTTAACAAAACCTTCTAGACCGTACCGCTCTAAACCCGCGGATGAGTCACGTCTTGCCAGCACGCTAGACAGAAATCGCCATCATCTTGAAAGATTTCAGCCTGTTTGATTTCACACTTGTTACACAAATCTAACACGAACGCGCGCTTCGAGAACATAACATAAAATGTTTATGGCAATATGTTCTGTGCTTTCAAAGTAAGCATATAAATCACGTATGTTTTTTTCTTTTTTCTCACTTTAAATCTATGGGTTGGTGTACGAAGTTCATACGGCTATAATGTCGGCTTGGTCTATTGTAGCGAGTGTGAAGTATTTTACCGAGGGTGCAACGCACTGTTTTTGCTGTGGTCGCAAGTTGAGATTTAGAGCACGACATAGAAGGCAGTAGAAATAGACCCGCCCTAATCTATGCGGGGGGCTAAAAGCTGTGATTGTAACGAGCAGTAACCGACGAATGCACCAGCAAGGTTATATCTGATGCTATCATATTGTAACGATGTCAGTTATTCTAGAACTTGATGCTAACGTATTTCTAACCACAGAGAGTGCAAGACCACAAGTAAAACAACAAAAAAGATTGTTTGTTATCTGTGACGATTGTTATTGGTGTGCCTCTGCGTTAAGTGAACGCTACTTTGATGTCGTTACTTGCCCAATGTGCAACAAGGCAGTTTCTTCATTACCCATTTCGAGAGATGAATTTATAACTACAATTACACCCTAATCGTGGCGTAGAGCTTGAATTTTTTTCAGACGGCTACAGCCATAGATAGTATTGAGACTTCTACACAAATAACCTAAGTATTTGGGGTCGTGGGTTTGTCTGTGATCTTGTATAAGACAATAAATTAGTCGCGTCTAGGCGACGAATAAATACCACAATAACCATCGACGGCGCACAATGTCAGCACGAACAGACGTAAAATCGCAAGCGTCAAGTAAGACAGAATCAAAAGTAAACTTGGCGAATTTTAAGCCAATCGAAGCACCCAGACGTAAAGCAGCACTACGAGACGATCAAGTAAGCATAAGCAAGCACAGCATAAGCGTGCCATTGTCAGTTGCCAACAAGCTTGGGCAGCAGGTAGCTCTATTGTTTAGCGATACAGACAAGGCAATTGCCGTACAGAAATCTGCAACTGGTGAGTTCAAATTGAAACAGGTTGGCAAGAGCAGGGCCACAAAGGCGATCTATGCCAAGACATTGATCGAAGCAAAGAAAATCAAGAAAGGCAGATACAGTACAAGCTTTGACGAAAAGAATCAGATGCTTATTGCCAAGGTCGCATAGACTGCGGCTCAAACTTCTTATTTTTTGTTAGCAAGCTATGACACTGGCTTTATTACCGCTTCCGCCATATCAATAATCATCAATGGCAAGTGGTGTGCCTTTTGGAACAAAAGTCACATTCGGCGGGCTGCTTATACTACTCATAGGGGGAATTTTCTTTTTCATTAATTGCGACGGAGTGATAGCACCAGGCTATTGCCATGATTGGCGCAATATTCCAATAATCAGTGACCTAATGAATCCATTTATGTTCATAGGTCTAGGCATGTTCATCTTGGGAATAGTCATACATATTATTCAGACATCGGGCAAGACTGAATTACCACCCGATGAAGGGAATTAGCATGTTTGGCAGTATCGTGATTAGGCGATAGACTTGTGAATGGGCCGAATTCAATAAGCTTTTTTTCTTTTTTTGAATTAAAAGTTAGTTAGGCCGACCTAATTTTTTCTTTAGTTTAGTCTTGATACGCACCTATCGTACAGGCGAACCTTGGTGAAGATGAAAAGAGCGGAAGAGGCAAAAACCCAACGGTTCTAGATTGAGTGTCGAACTGGTCATATCATATCTGTTTTTACCCAAAATGTATAGACTTTGTACCTGCGAGAAAATTTGTAGCAATGCGTTATTTCTAATGCCGGCTGCTTCTGTTCCAATGTCGTGTCCAATAAAAGAGGCAAAGAAAGAAAATAAAGAGTACGGCAAGGATGAAGAAGAAGAAAACCCGACCAGCACCGGGTCGGGCGTAACAGTATTCTACGACGATTAGTTTTTCCCTCATGTTCCGCGCTTTGAGCAAAGGTTTATATCAGTAACTTGCAAAGGAAAAAAACGAACGTAACGTTTAAGGCGGCGTCGGTGATGATGTTTGGTCTTGGTGCCATTTTGTGATTCACTGACCTCCAGTTGCGCTCATAAAATGGAGGTCCGATGCCAGCATTGGATCTGACATAGGTCACACGAACACCCTAATACGACCCGCACAATAACAAAGTTGTCCGGCCGTACTCTTATTAAAAAAGGATTGACTCCGGTTGATCCTGCCGGACCCGACTGCTATCAGAATGGGACTAAGCCATGCGAGTCAACGCAGCAATGCGTGGCATACGGCTCAGTAACACGTAGTCAACATGCCCAGGGGACGTGGATAACCTCGGGAAACTGAGGATAAACCGCGATAGGCCAAGGTTTCTGGAATGGACACTGGCTGAAACCTATATGGCCCCTGGATTGGACTGCGGCCGATCAGGCTGTTGGTGAGGTAATGGCCCACCAAACCTGTAACCGGTACGGGCTTTGAGAGAAGGAGCCCGGAGATGGGCACTGAGACAAGGGCCCAGGCCCTATGGGGCGCAGCAGGCGCGAAACCTCTGCAATAGGCGAAAGCTTGACAGGGTTACTCTGAGTGATGCCCGCTAAGGGCATCTTTTGGCACCTCTAAAAATGGTGCAGAATAAGGGGTGGGCAAGTCTGGTGTCAGCCGCCGCGGTAATACCAGCACCCCGAGTGGTCGGGACGATTATTGGGCCTAAAGCATCCGTAGC
>Ga0209431_10001474_pt1 | contig 19468 bp, 33 predicted proteins | sample RifCSP13_3_FD_184021 | JGI IMG/M metagenome (GOLD analysis project Ga0209431, IMG submission 184021) | Soil microbial communities from Rifle, Colorado - Rifle CSP2_sed 13_3 (SPAdes) (version 2) | ecosystem: Environmental > Terrestrial > Deep subsurface > Rock core/Sediment | place: Rifle...
CTTCTTATTAATTTTCTTCTGTTTCTTGTTAAGTTTCATCTTATGTTATTTTTAAGATTGTTTAATATTCTACTCATGAAATGAATTGTTCCAAAAACTATAACACCAGCACCTAAAGTTATTCCAATTGCTGGAGCTAACATAGTTATGCCTACAGTAGCTACTGTACCTATGCCTATGCTTTCCATAATATTAACTGCATAACGAGCCTTAACAGAAGCTTCTTCTTTTCCATAAGGATCGATCTGCATGATCATCTTGCCTTCTTTAAATATTCTAACTTTATTGTCTTCCTCAGAAGCTAAGATAGAAGTATTTCCTTCTAAGCTTGCAGTATATGCAGCACAATGTCTGGTACCATAACCTTTAAACATCTTAACATTTAAAATATTAATTGCATAACCTTCACAGAATCCTTCTTGATTAATAATGCAAGCACCATCTAACAAAGCTAAAGCTTCGAGTCTTCTTTTGTTATCGAATATGCTAAATGGTTTAATGTCTTCACCAAGCAAAGGAGCATATTTAAATTTGCTTTTCATAATAACCAATAAGCATCCTTTCTTTTGTTTAGCTATTTTTAAAGCAATTTCTATTAAAGTTTCTTCTATATTATTTGTCATATTAATAAAGCCAAGATGCTGCCCCCCAGAAATGTGCGATAGCTAAAATAATTAATGAACAAGCTAAACCAAAGAAGAAAGTTTTATACCATTTAGATTTATCTTTGTTATAAAATAAGACTAAGTAAGTGGTTAATATAATATATTGAATCCATATGGTTGGATTAAATAACATAGGCAGATTCTGGTTTATTCCCCAGATAAATAGTTTATTTGCTTCTTGATCTATATTTGCAGGATCAACATGAAACATTGTAATTGTAACTGCGAGATCTAATGTAGCCGAAACTACGAATAGAAAAAGGATAAACATATATAGAAAAGTTTCAGGATTAAATTCTTTTTCTCTTGATTTACTTTTTTGTTGTAATATTTTCATTGTATTTTTTTTAATGGGAATAGAAAGAATCGAACTTTCGTCGCACGAGCTTCAATCGTGTGCTCTCCCATTAAGCTATATTCCCTTATTAAGGAGGATAGATGCTGGATGTTTTAGCAGAAATTCATGGCTGATAACCGCATCAAGACTTAATCCAGCATCCTTATTGCCTTTTAGACACCTCCAATGCCTTGCAAGTTTCCTCGTCTTGACTATTATTTTTATAAATGTCTTTATATATTATGTAAAAAAGTAGCATAAACCACAAAGAGATTTGTAAGCCTCCAATATTGTATCCAACTATCTCGTTTAGGATGTGATTATTTTTGCAAGTATCGTCGCACTTATATAATTGAGAAGAATTTGTGACTTCAGTATAAGCCATCTTTCCTTTTATCCAAGAGTCCTTAGAATGGAAATCATAGTGTATGTTTGAATCAATTCCATAATAACTATATATCTCAGAGTGAACTGCTTCATGTTGATAAGCCATAGCAAAAGCAGAGATTAACATAAATATAATTGCTACAAAAGAAATTATCAGGTATTTGGTAAACTCTTTCATATTGTACTTTTTATATATCTTTTATTTATATGCGACGACTGATTTGTTTCTTCTTGTTTTAACTCTTTTATAAACTGCTCAAGAATGCTTCTTATTGTAACGTCTTGAACTTTGTCTAAGGATTCTAACAAGTCTATGATTAACTTATCTCTTATTTTTTTATTCATCTTGGCGAATAATACTCTCCTTTTATCTGAAAGTATAATTTCTCTTTTTTTATTATAGATCTTTTAATATCGTGTTTATCTTCTTCTCTGGCTGTTGATAGTCTTGATGAAAGATTGTCAATTGTGCTTGCAAGATCTTCAATCACTAACTCTTTCTGAAATACTGTAAATTTAGGATCATATTGCAAATTCATATCTTCTCCTTAAACATGCAACAACTACACTTAGGATAACTGCATCTGTCTGCATGCTTATGAAAACTTAATTCATGCCAGCAAATGCACATAGCATCTTCATCTTTCTTTTTAACTCTTTCAAATATAACGTCTAAGTTGCAATCATCACAACATAAATCTTTGCCTAAAGGTTCTGCATTGTTGCCAAATCCTATAATTTTTTCTCCACATAAACAGCATTTCTTTTCTTTAGTTGTCATCGTCTTCCTTAAAATATTCATTTACTTCTAAACAATGTTCACATCCTAATTCTTTGTCACCAATAACTTCAACAGCAAATAAGTGACATTTGTCGCATTCTATATATTGACTCATTTTCCTATCTCCTCCATTAGAGTTTTAATTCTACTCTGAAGATATCTTTTACTATCTATATCATAAACCTTCTTAAGTAAATCTTCATCTTCTTTTATTAATTTTTTAATTCTTAATTCATCAGATAAACTATTTGCAATATTAGTTATTTTCATTTTCAGTCTCCCTTTGCATTTCTGCCCACACTTTAAAACTTTCACTATCCATAAAGCTCTCTGGACTTTCGCTTTCAAATCTTTTAACCCATTCTCCAAAATATCCTGTCTTTTTCTCAAATTCTAAATCTTTGTCGGGAAATCTCCTCTTAAAAAATTCCTCAGTTATTTCTTTTAGTGGTGTTTTCATCTGTGCCTCCTACTAATAATATATCTAACGCCTTCGGCGTCGATTATTGTCCAGCAGTTCCATCCTCTGAAATATTTAAAGGTTATCATTTTAATCTATACTCCGATTCTTCTTGTTTCTTTTTCCATTCTTCACATCTCTCATGCTCTGCATTATTTAATTCTTCAACAAAATTGTTAAATTCGTCTATCATTTGTAAAGCCCACCCATAGCTAATATTAAAAGTTCAATCGTTTCTATTTGCTCTTTTCTATTTAGCTTGGTTATAAAATCTCTTATTTCATTATATACAAGCTTTTGTCTGGTGTTAAAGTCTTTGTATGTTTTCATAATATAATGAAGCAACACCCCTTTATATACTTTTCGGTTACCGAGCGGTAACCGAAAAGCCATGATGATGTTAAGTGCAATATGCTAAAAGACTCTTTAAAGTTATAACTTAATAGTAATAACTTGAGCTTAAACCTTTAAGCGAAGCTCGGAAGTTTTAAGCGAAGCTCGGAAGTTTGAGCTTTAAACTCGTCCGGTACTCATCAACTTTAGTCTTTTTAGAGATATCTGTAATTGACAGATTCTGGTTGGTTTCTGTGTTGGGTTTTTAATTTAACTTAAAAATCGCTATGTGCAGATATTTTTTAGCAAAATTTTTACAAGACTGCAAAAGCTTTTTAAACTTCAGTGCCTTATATTAACCATGGATGGTGAACAGAAGACCGAAGAGTTGATAATTAAAAACCAAGAGACGCATAATGATATCTCTCAAGAGTCTGTTGGTTCATCAAAGCAACCAAACTTATTAGCAACTCATGATATGGTTAAAGAGTGGCGTAAGCATTATATAGGTGCACATTCAGTTTCGTCTACAAATACATACTATAACTTTATCGATAACTTTGTTGGCTATGAAATTCAAATAATTCAGAAGACTGTTGATAGGTTTAGGTTAAAGCATATGAATGCTCCATGTTCTGGAGCATTAAAAAACTTTTTTTCTTTTTTGGTCAATCATTATGATCTATCGCAAGAAATATTAAATATTAGATTTGAGAGATCTAAGTCTACTAAAAAGACTCCTGAAAAGATAAGCTATGAAGATATTAAAAAAATAATAGACAAGATAGACGAGAAGATTAAAGACGAAAAAGACGACATAAGACTTTATGATAAATACCTAACGATTACCATATACTCTCTTGGTCTTAGAATAAGTGAAGCTTTAAAATTAACATATGCAGACATAGACTGGAAAGAATGGCTTAAAGATAGAGCAAAACAAGGCTCTGTATCAATAAAGAATACGAAAAGAGGAAAGTCAAGAACTTTGCCTATGGGATCAGGATTATTAAATGTTTTATATGATGCACACAAGGATAAGAACATAGAAGGAATACCTATAGGTAGTTTAATATTTAATTATGGAATCGATAAATATGTTAGCAATAAAGACATTCAAAAAAACAATAAACAAACACTTCTTGAAAGTCAGCACAATTATATAATCTATGCAGAGAATAGATATAGAAAAATTCTTAATAGAATAGGTTTTGAAGCGTTAGGTAAGAAAATAAATCCTCATAAATTTCGCCATGCCAAAGCTCAAGACATGCTAGACAATAATGTTCCAATTGATACTATAAAAGATTTTTTAGGTCATGAAAGCATAGTAAGCACTCAGATATATGCTCAGGCTTCTGCAGAGAAGTTAAAAAGAGAGCTTGGTAAGTATGATAGTGAAAAGGAAGGTGTTTAAATATGACTAAACCAATTGTTAGTGTAAATTATGGCTTAGGAAGTGTATATGAAAACTTTATCGAAATTAATCATAAGCTTCCAGAAGACTTAAGAAGCAAAATAATATCTCATGAAGAGCGACATGATAATAATTCAGGATATACAAAAGAAGACTTCAACAATGATTTCCAAAGTAAAAACTCATATTTTTTAGAAAGCATTAAATTTTCTTTGCAAAACATCGAGTCATTTATAGGATTCTTTCCTTTTATGTATTCATATTATGCCAAGAGATGGACATATAATTTTTCAGCTTTATTTCCCTTCTTATGGTTTGGAATAATATTTTCACTCTTTTTCTTTTTCTTACTTCAAATAAATATCATTAAGTCTTTTATAGCTTATACAACATTGTTTATTTTCATGAATTTAATTTTTCTTGCAATAACTCATAATTTGGTTAAAAAAGATGCAGGTTTTATATATAAGGAAAGACAGTAAATTTTAATTTTACCTTTTTAAAACCACCGAAAATTTACTGTGTTTATTATTTTTCTTTATAAATGATTTTCATGATCTTACCGTCGTGGACATCACATTAAAAATATATTAACTTGATTAACTTCTTATTGATAGTATGAAAATACAATTGAAAGGAGGTAAATGAAAATGAAAACACAACAAATGAAAGTATGCAAGGAACTACCAGATAACATGACTGGTCATATAGTTGTATTTGATGACCCATTAGAAGTTCATCAGACAAAAGAATACAGCGAGATAATAAAGGGGACAGGAATTGGGGGAGGAGATGTGAAAAGAATTTGGATTAAGCCAACTGGAAAAGTTGTAGACTGCAAATATATGAGAGTCAGAGGAGGATTCGGAGCATACAAGTGTTGCAGTGGAAGAATGTTGATTGGTGATTTCTTTGAAACAATTCAAGATGTCTTAGACAACAAATCTTTTCAAGGTGGAAATACAAAATGTTATCCCACAGGTTACATCCCAGAATTGTTTGCTGAACACGAAAAACTTTAAATAAAGATAGATGATTATTTTTTTTGTTATTTTTCAGCTAAGGATCAACAAATTCAAGTTTTAAATTGCTTAAATTAATGTCTTTATAAGTTGCATCAAATGGACTTGCATAAGTATTTTTAGAGCTTAAACATCCACAAGCACTCTGATTATCATATTCTTTTGTGCATACTTTATTAAATGTTTCAGACCAATTATCTAACTTAAAATTAACAGCAAATAAAATCCCTATTAAAAACCAAATCATAAGCAATAAAACAAGCTTTTTATTCATCCTATGTAACCTCTATGCTCTTCTTCTGTTTCAAATTCATCTTCTTCTGAATAACCACACAGCAAACAAATATTAGTCATCAAGACAGCTTTGCAATTAGGACATCTATCGTCTTTTTTATCCATCATTATTGCTTATTTTGCTTAAATTTAATTCAGAAGTATAATTAGAGCATAAGTCTGGCTTATTAAAAACCTGTCGTAATCCGTTATCACAAGGAACACATCCACACCTATTGATTATCTCAAAGTCGTCTTCGCAAGTTTGTTCTACGCTCATGAAAGCGAAAATATTAAACAATGTATAACCCATTATGATCAATAAACAAAAAAAACTAAGAACTATGGCTTTAAACTTTATTTCCATTGAGTTTTTCCTCAATTTTTATTAATTTAGCTTCAATTTCAACAACTTTGTCTAAAATAAGCTTAAATCCTTGAAATAAGGTTGAGTTAAATCTTATTGGATTTGAAAAGAATGTAATATTTTCAATTACTTGCTCGCTCTGGCTTAATTGCTCTGACAAAGCTATTATTTGCTGCTCTGGAGTGAGTTTTAAAGCTGTTTCTAGCTCGTTAGAACCAGTTATAGACTCGTTTTTTATCTCTTCGGTCACTTTATATGGTCTCCTCTGGTATTTCACCATTTAAGTTAGTTTTATTCTTAACTTGTGGCTCTTTATTGCTATTTTCAAATAATTGCACATTTAGTCTTTTTAAGTCTTCTGGATTGTGCTTTATTTGATTTTCCCATGCCTTATTATCATAGTCTTTTAAGTCCATTGGTGTTAAAAATTCACCTGTCATTATCATTTTTTTAACTTTTCTTCTTTCGATGGTATTTCTTATTAAATTAAATATCCACAATACAATTGGAACCACAAATAAGCCAACTCCTAAACCAATTAATATCCAAAGTAACCAAATATTCATTTTTTAGCTCCTTTAATAATTATTCTTGTAATCTGAAGAGCATTAAATTTAATCGAAAGCATTATTGCTAAAAATCCAAATATTAAACTTATCGGAAGCAATAAATTGATAAAGACAGAAATAAATCCTAAAAGAATAGACGTCATTAAACTAACAATACTTAATCTTCCACAAGACTTTATTTCATCTTCTATAAGTTGAAGTTTTTTGTATTTTTTCATTTTATCATCCTGTAACATTAAGCAGTATTTTGCCATCAATTGCTTTAAAGCTCTCTGGCATAACCTTGCTTAATATTAAAATAAATGTATTTACGTCTGTCATGGTTGCAGACATAGCTTTGGCTGTTTCAAGATTAATTTTGTCTCTTTCTTTATCTATGTTTTTACCATCAATATAGCTTTTTCCACCTACAACAACTAAAACAATAATGCCTACAATAACGAATATCCACAAAGCTATCTTAGCTATTATCTTAAATCTTTCGTTAGGATCGTCAAATTTTTTGCTATCAACGAATTGTTGCAAGTCTTGCCTGTCCATTTCGATATCGGGATAACTGACGTCTACTTTAAGTTTTTTTCTTTGAACGTCTATGCTATCTATGCCAACAAGACAGAATAATTTTTTATCCTGTGTTACAATAACATCATGCTCTCTTGGTCTTGTCCATGTTAATAACTCTGGACTTATTGAATATCCTTGAATTGGAGTTTTATATACGTAAACAACTCTTCCGTCTTTAAATCTTACTCTTTTTGTTAAAACTGCTCCACCCATTGAAATTCCATTTATAGTTGGATTTTCATAATGAACTCTGGTAATTATATTCCACTTTTTATTTTCCCAGAAATACCAGTAAACAAAAGCACCAACAACAGAAAGTATAAGCACACCTATAAATATACTAATTCCTATAATCCATCCAGTGCCAAATCCACCTGAAGTTGCAGAAGAAACTGATCCAGAGTTTGCTACTTTGCTAAATGTATCTGATAATAAGTTTCCTGCCATTTAATATCCATCCTCTTTCTTTTTTTCTAAAAATAAACCAATAAAGTAAAGCACAAACAAGACTGTTAATATTATAGGTGCACCAAATCCTATATTTTGTATCTTTGCATATGCAACATAATAACTTGCAATTAAGACGACGATCATTAATATTTGCAAAGGTAACTTAAGAAACACAGATAATTTGCTCATGTTAATTTAAATCCCAGTCATTTTTCTTTTTAATTGTTGTATAATCATTTTTTGCTTTTTCTCTACCTCTGTCGCTAGCCAATAATTTAGCTGCCTCAACATAAGCTTTTCTTTCAATTTCTCTTAGCTCAAACATGTCGTCTGTTTTTATAACTTGTGGCTTCTTTTTAAAAATGCTAGTTTTAAAGTATAAAAATATAAATGCTCCGACAAGAACTAGAATTAATAAAATTATAAGTGTCCAAGTTGTTAAATCCATAATATAATATATTATAGCTTATTTATAAATGTTTTCTTTTTAATAATTAATTTTTCTTAAAGCTTTTTTTGCTTCTGTCCAGTGATAAGAACACAATACAGCTTCATCACCACCAGAGAATCTTATAAGTGCTTTACCTTTGCAAGCTGTTGACGATTTCATTTTAGCCATAAAACATATAGGATCATAATCTTGATGCTTAAATGCATGCATTGAAATAAATTTATCGTTTTTTTTATTTTTATTTATTATTTCTTTAATTTCGCTTTTATATAGAAGTGATTTGTGTGTCATGTTAGTATTTTTGTCTAAGCAATTCTATTGCAGGAGTATCTTCAATTTTTAATAATTTAACTTTTAACATATCAAGCTCTTTAGAAATTTCAATAAATTCTTTTTCATTGGAAGGTTTTTCATCTTCAAGATCGCTAATTTCTTCTTCAAGATCTCTAATTAATTTTTCTTTATATTCGTAAGTTGTTAGTGCCATGTTAATGTGATCTCATGTAAGATTTAGCGAATTTAATAGCAGTTCCTATTGCCATAAATCGTTTGCTAATTTCTTTTCTTTGTTTATTTGAATTATTAGGATTTATTATTTTTACAACAACATGACTTATTGGCACATCAAGATATCTTTTTTCAATCATTATTATATCACCCAAATAGCTTCCTTTTTGCCATGCTGTATATCCAATATATGTCCACTCTTTTGATGCCATGTTATTTAAACCTCATAATTTTATTTTTAATATTACCATCTGTCTTTTTATGAATCATACCAATATCTCTTGTGCTTCCATAATAACCAGTTGAAACACGACAGATAGCATAAGGATTACCTTTATAAATAGATGCTTTTATCTTTCTTGAAACTTCTTTGACACACTTAATGAATTTCTTTGGCATTGTTAATCAAGCCTCACTATTTTATGCTTTACATATACACCATATCTTTTGTAGGTTGCCAATATATTGTGCAGATCAGCATCACGAGACATATTTTGTGAAACCCATCTAGGATGAGATTCTCTGGAATCTTTTATTTTTATATAAACAATTTTTTCTACCATGTTATTTAAATAGTATACTGCATTGCTCTTTTATTTATTTCTATGTTAGTATAATTTTTAGAACCAATTTTCTTATATGTTTCAGATATTTTTTTAGCATCACTTAATTTTCCTGTAAATATTACAGTCCATTGATAGCCATTGCCAGAGATCATTAGATCATAAGAATTAGGATACCAAGTGCTTTTATGAATTTTCACATATTTGTGTCCTTCTGATACCATGTTTATCTCTTATAACTTTTCTTAGCTACTTTCATAGCATCTTTTAATTTAATTGAAGAATCTTTCTTTTTAAGATCATAATAAACTGTCATTAGGTGTTTGGTCCAAGCTGTTTGTTTTTTCATAATAAAGCTATATTAACTATATATATAAATGTTATTATTAAGAATATTATGGAAGATGTGGTTTTTGAGGTTTACCACAAACCTATGGACAACAAGAAGCAAATATAATAAAGAAAAAGTCTTACTTCATCGTCCTCGCTTCATTCTTTTCGTAAGTCAGCGGTGGTTAGATGAATGCTTTTCTTTGAGTTGGCAATCAGTTAAGATTAACCTTGGAATCCGCCAGCAGCTCCGCCAGCACCAGAATCCTTCATTCTCTTAACATATAATACCAATAGCACAATACCTGCTATCAAGATAACTACCGCAAGGATAGTACCGACAGTTGGCATAAGTGCAAAGAAGTTACTTACCATGCTAAAGATATTTGTCTGTATCTCGGAAGTAGTTCCATTAAGCCCATATGTTGAGAAGACTGAAAGTCCAAATATGATTGCGATAACCAAAAGTAATACAGCAAGTAATATTGCTACGAATATTACGCTTGTAATGACATTTGTTGCATTATCAACATCAAACGAGGATTTTCTCTTAAGAATTTGATTTTCCATTTTTAACCTCCTTTTTGGATTTAATTGAACATTCATAAAATATTATATTATAACAACTATTTAAAGGAATTTATTATGATTATTAAACTAGTCTTATATATAGTCAGATACTAAGAATAGTATAAATATAACTATACATGAAAATGCCCAAAATAAGACTGCTGCAAATGTAATTAATTGTGTTAATGCTAGCATGCTACTTAATACAACAAGCACAAAACTTGAACTTAATAAAGCTATTAATATCTTCGCTCTACCTGTTTTATTCTTAATTAAAAAGTAATTTCCAGCAAATAGCAATAAGAATATTGCTATCAGCATTCCTGAAAATGAAAATGGAATGCAATCTCTTATCGAATATAATAATGGCATAATTCCGTTAGCACTTGGATAATCACTTATTGTATTACATATATTTGGCATTTTAATTACCTGTCCTTACAAATTTAATTACCAAATAAACTAAATAACCAGTTGTTAATGCTAAAAGTATAGCTATGACATATAATACTGGACTATTAGCACCGAATACTTGAGTAGCTATTATCTTAAGAGTGCTGAATATGTTACTTGAATAACTTTTGATTCCTTGGTTAGAAGCCTGTTTAACTGTATTGCTACCCATAAAACCAACAGTTATATCCCATTGATTAAATCCACTTGATGTTGCATTATTCATGCTTGTTAGTTCAGAGTTTGAAGTTGTTGAATGAGAGCTTGCTGTATTATTTATGACCAAATAGTTATTTTGACTTTGAGCGTCATTAAATATTACTCCTTGTTCCTGTGGAAATATTACAACATAGTTTAAGATTGCAGTAATAAACAATGAAATTATCGTTAAAGTTACGAGCATGCCCTTTAAGCTGTCTTCCATGTTACGTTCTTTCCTCCTTCTGACTTATTTTGTAAATTATCATCACAGCAGCAATTATCAGCCACATCAAGCTTGTTGCAATCGTAACCAAGCTTGCTCCTTTGATTAAGAAGACCAATCCTAAGAATAATACACCTATCGCTGCAACTAAAACCATCATAACTCCAGAAGCTACGAATATTAGTGATAGTGTTAATAGCATTATGAAAGCTATAAAATAATTATTAAGTAGATAGAATGACGATAGATCTTCTGCAACTAAAACTTGTCCATATAATGATGGCAAATTATTCGTTGAAACGACCGTATTAACAACTGAATCACCAACTGTGGCATTATAACCGCAAGTTATTGTTCCACCTGAACCAAATATTGATGAATTACATGTAGTAATATTGCTCAAAAATCTGCTATCTTGAGCTGTGCTAAATGTTATAAGTTTAGGTGTGCCAGAAGGTATAACGTAAGTTAAAACCAGAGTATTATTTGTTTTAACAAGTGTATATGTAAAGTCATCAGCAGTTGTTGATGTTAAAGTTTCAGTTCCTCTTAAGTTTAAGTTACATGTTCCTAATGGAATGCTTTGACACACTGGGAATATATTGTCAAATGTATCTATTAAAGTTCCTCTGTCTATAACAAGAACTTTATATTTTACATTATTCGTATTAAAGTTACCAATTGAATCTCCTTCTGATGAAATTATCGGAGCTTCTATAACTTTGAATGTACCGTCAGTTAAGTATTGTCTCTGCAGTTGAATTATAGCATTTGGATGAGTTAAGTAATTAAAGTCAACATAATTAATGTTGAATTTAGTTCCAACTGAATAGTTTAAGAAATATAATGGAACAATCAATGGAATAGTTGACATTGGATTATTTTGTATGTTGTATGTTTCATATAGATAGTTTGGTGCATAATATCTTAACTGAAGTGTATAAAATGCATTTATAGCTGTTAAGTTTTTATCAGAGCAGAAAGATAAATCAGATCCGTTACCATTTCCATTCAAAGTTAAGATGGTGGCATTTGTTAAGCTTGTATTAGAGCTTAATAAACTCAAGGTATATTCGACAGTGCCATTCATTTTTATTAAAGTTTCTTCGTCATAGTTGCTTACATTCAAGAATGCAAATGAGCCAGCAGAACAATTTGTTGATATATTGATGGTATTTACAGTCTGATTTTTAAGCTGTGTTGATACATTTATAGAGTTTATATTAAATAGATAATTAAAGTTTATTGTCGTATTCGTTGTTGATACAAATGGAGCTATAACACTTGACGTTAATATATAGTTATTTCCTGAAGAAGCAACACTTGGATATGAGCTAACATTATTGTATATCAGTGTAATTGACGTTGGAGCATTCGATAAAGTAAAGTTTCCAACGATGCTATTCGTTTGTCCAACTGTCACTGGAGAAGTATAATTTATATTATTTTCAACAACATAATATGTCCATGAATTAAATAATGAAGCCAAATTACCATAAGTATCATTAGCATAAACTGTAAGATTTTGTACCGATAAAGTTATATTTAATGAAGTATAGCTAGCAGAGCAATTAAGAGAGTTCGTTATATTGTTGTAAACATACCAACATGATTGTATGTGTGGATCGCTAATTGTATAATTCAAAGTTAAATTATTTCCAGGAATAAAGTAAGGTACATCAATAGGATAAGTTATATTTATTTCTGGAGCGGTAGCGTCAATGGATAGTGTAAAGTTACTTATTGCAAAATTCTGATTGTTTGACAAGTCAGTTCCCAAGCAATTCCAATTATAATTATCTTCTGAAAGTGTTAAATTAAATCTATTATCAAATTTCCATATCATTGCTTCTTCTCTGATTTCACCACCACTTACAGTACCGAAAACACTTTGCCATCCTGTGCCATTATAACATTGACCAGCTGGAGTGGCAAAATTTGAAGCAAATATTCTTAATATTAGTTTATCAGAATTATAATTCCAACAAACAGAAGGTATCGAGAAATTTGAATATATAGAGTCTGCATTTACAGACCACTCGCTATTATTTGAAGCAAATGGTGCTTTGGTATAATTAATATTGATGTAATTATATTCTCCAGCACCACAATTTGCAGACGCTGCATAAGTTGTATAATTTCTGTCAAATGCAAGTGGAGCAGACGGAGAAAACATACAAGATCCTTCTGAAGCATAAGAATATGTCCCGCTATAATTCTGATTACAGCTTCCATCATTGGCAGAAGATTCATTGCTTTGCTCTTGTAAACATTCAGCATTTATTGCTTCTTCTACAGAAGTATTTATTAAATAATTGCTTGAGTTCCAAACATATAAAGTCATATTTACAGGATTGTCTTCATTAATCGAACATATAAGACCAACATTTTGATTGCTAGAATTATATCCATTAATTGGACTTATTAAAGTTACATTAGGCAAGACGCTATCAACAAAGAATGTAACTCTTGATTCATTCCTATTATTCGCAGAGTCATTTACCGCAGCTAACCACCAATCATTCAAGCCTTCAGCAGCAGTCAAACCAGTAACATTAACTCCACAAGTTATTGTTGTATTAGTCACTCCACCATTGGTTGAATACCAGCAAGTATCTGGATTAACTTCAACAAGAGTATAATTAATAGCTGTTACCACATAATTATAGTAAGTTCCATTAATAGGATAAGTTATTGTTATTCCAGGATAAACTGTGTCAATAGTTACTTGCTGAATTATAGACTGAGCAAAGTTATTCAAATTATCTGTTGCAGTATAGAACCAGTTGTATATTCCATCTAATAAGAATACTGGAATGCCTAGAAGAGCTTGGAATGTTCCTGGAGCAAATGTCTGAGTTGTCTGATTTATTGTATATCCTGAAAGGTTTTGGATGTTCAGGGTTGCATTTGCTATACCTGAACCAGTTGGAATACCAAAGTCCCATATCATTGCTTCTTCAAAAGCTTTATTATTCCCTCCAGTTCTTAAAAGTTCCCATGTTCCATTAAAACAATACCAATAGGTAGTAGCATTTGATTCTATTTTAAATGATAATCTTGTCTCATTATAATTCCAACAATCTGATGGGACAGATAAATCAAATGTTCCTCCTCCATCTAAAACTTTCCATAGACTTGTATTAAATACATTTATTGGTTTTGTATAATTAACATAAAGTCTACCACTACTTGGAGGATAAACTCCTATTCCCCAGGTTCCCCAATCGCCATCGTAAACATTTGTTACAGGTTTTCCAGAATCCCAATCGCCATCACTTAAATAATTCCCAGTTGCTAACCCTCCACAAAAAGTAGAAATTGTCGCAGTTTCTTGATAACATTCTCCTCCTTCAAATAGACTCGCAGTGAAATTAACAGTGCTCACATTTGAGAATGAAGCATTAAGAGGTACAATAAGAGTTATATTAGGACCAGTTGTATCAAGTAAAATCGTTCTTGTCTCTGTTGAATTGCTATTTCCAAACAATGGAACAGCTGTTGCATTAAGATAATAATATCCATCAGATAATCCGCTAAAGTTAATAAACAATGGAGAGACTGTTGAATTGGTTGAATTTATCTGTGCAAATGCAGAATTAAACAATCTAATTGTCATATTAACAAAATTAGTTCCAGTTACATTAGCAATTATGAAGTTCTGACTATAATCCCCACTTACAGTCGTAGGAGAGACAAATTGTATATTTAATCCAACTACATTTCCATTTAGACAATTAAGATTAGAAGCAATAACATTAGTCAATGTACAATTCTGTGCTGTGAAATTGGTTAATGTTGAGTTTAGTATATTTGAATTCAATATAGATGAATTTACAATAGTTGAATTTGTAACTGTTGAATTAATTATTGTTGAATTATCAATTGTGGAATTAACTATTGTTGAATTTATAACTGTATATAATGAATTAATTACAACAGAATAGCTTATTGTAGAATAGTTTATACTGGAGATATTAATTGTAGAGAACGAGATATTCGAATTGAATATTAAAGAATATTCTCCAACATTATCGTCTACAGTCGAATTAGTTATTGTTGTATTAGAGTCTTGGATTCTTACGCTTCTTGTTTCTGTTGAATTGCTATTACCTGAACTGTCAAGAGCTGTTGCATTGAATTTATATCTCTTGTTTATTGATAATCCAGTTATATTCACGAAGTTAGGAGATGTAGAAGTTGTAGTTGAATTAATTAATGAATTGCTATTATTGAATGTCATGATTGTAATATTAGCTAAGTTTGCATCTGTTGCAGTTACATTGATTAATAGATTAATTCTTGGGAATGAATTACTTGCTTCTGTTGGACTTACAAATTGGACTAATGGAGTAATAGTATCTTTAAAGAAGGTCACAGAACTTGAATTAACATTTCCAGCACTATCATTAGCATATACTTTCCAAGTATTTGATCCTTCTGTACTTGTTAATCCTGTAACATTAGTTCCACAAGTAACTGTTATATTAGTCACTCCAAGATTAGTTGAATACCAACATGTGTTTGGATTTATATCTAAAATTGTATAATTCAATGCTGAGACATTAATATTATAACTTATATTCTGAGGATAAGTTATTGTTATTCCTGGATTAATTGTATCTACAGTTACTGTATTATTTTGAGTTGTAAATGAATTACCAGCATTGTCTACAACTGTATAAAACCAGTGATAAACATTATCAACTAAAGTTACAGGAATACCTATGATTGCATTTAATATTCCACCCCAGAAACTTCTTGTCTGATTAACTAAAGCATTAGACTGATTATAAACATATAAGTCTGTATAATTTATTCCTTGATTGTCTGAGATGTTTGCTGTGAAATTAACTATAACCCCCGCAGTTGTATTTGCTATATTCCAAATCATTGCTTCTTCATAGAAATAAGGTACATGATTATTTTTTGAACCAAATTCATATTCGTGTTCCCAGCCGCCTATTGCAAATCCCCCATAAGAATAACTATTCCAGTCTCCATCGAATAATAGTGTTACACTACTACCAACATAAAACTCAGAGGGATATGGTCCAGTAAGAAAACTTTTATTTGTAATTAGTGTCCATCCAGTACCATTGTAGCATTCACCATAACTTTGCCCATCATAATTTGGACCGTTTACCCAAAGAGTTCCAATAGCCCTTAACGATATCGAATTAGCATTATAATCCCAACAATGAGAAGGAACTGTAACATTATAAGTTATTTCTGCTAAACCTGAAGAATTACCATGTTTTACTTGCCATAGGGTTCCATTATTTAAAAAGTTTTGTGATTTTGTATAATTAATATACAAAGTTCCAAAAGTATCAGAATAAGTTCCAGTAGATAGTCCACCACAAGATGTAGAGACATTTGCAGTTTCTTGATAACAGCTATAATTATTTGCAAATGGTCCATTTACATAACTCCCATTAGCAGGAGAAATTAATGTTGCATTAGGATTGATAGTATCTAGTGTTATATTTCTAGTCTCAGTATTATTTGTCTGTCCAAAAATATCAATTGTAGTTGCATTATAATAATAAATTCCAATGCTTAATCCAGAGAAGTTTATATAATTAGGACTTGTTGAAGTATTTGAACTATTTATCTGAACAAAAGTAGAATTAAATAATCTTATCGTTATATTAGCTAAGTTTGTATCTATCGAAGTAACATTAACTTCTATATAATTTCTATTTCTAAATACTCCTGAATTTTCTGTAGGATCTGCGAAGTTAATAGTTGGATTAATCGTATCTTTAAAGAATGTTACACTTGAACTATTAACATTTCCAGCACTATCATTAGCATATACTTTCCAAGTATTTGATCCTTCTGTACTTGTTAATCCTGTAACATTAGTTCCACAAGCAATAGTTACATTAGTGGCTCCTAAATCAATTGAATACCAACATGTTTGTAAGTTTGTATCTGAAATAGTATAGTTTAATGCAGAGACATTAACAGCATAACTTGTATTCTGAGGATAAATTATACTTACTAATGGTATTAATGTATCTTTAAAGAATGTTACACTTGAACTATTAACATTTCCTGCACTATCGTTAACATAAACTTTCCAAGTATTTGATCCTTCTGTACTTGTTAATCCTGTAACATTAGTTCCACAAGCAATAGTTACATTAGTGGCTCCTAAATCAATTGAATACCAACAGTTTGTTGGATTAATATCACTAATTGTATAATTTAATGCAGATACATTAACAATATAAGTTGTGTTTTGAGGATAAACAATGTTTATTCCTGGATTAATTGTATCTACAGTTACTGTGTTATTCTGAGTTGTGAAGCTATTTCCTGCATTATCAACAACTGTATAAAACCAAGTATATATATTGTCAACTAAAGTTACTGGAATGCCTACAATAGCTGATAATATTCCACCCCAGAAACTTCTTGTCTGATTAACTAAAGCATTAGACTGATTATAAACATATAAGTCTGTATAATTTATTCCTTGATTGTCTGAGATGTTTGCTGTGAAATTAACTATAGAAGTATTTACATAACTCCCATTAGCAGGACTAATAAGTGTTGCATTAGGAGCAATCGTGTCAACGGTAAATGTTCTTGTTTCTGTTGAATTTTTACCACCAAATTGTGCAATAGAATATCCTTTATAATTATAAGTTGCATTATTTGTCAATCCTGTAAATGTATTTATATATTGATATTGAGAGGCGTTATAAGAAGCATTGATTTCAGAAGAAGTCAATAATCTATTGTAAATTTGAACATCGTCTATTGTGCCATTAAGTCCCGATACGCCATTTTGTAAGGCTCCGATAGTATATGGCAAATTATTTCCGTTTATTGGTCCAGTGGCACTATAACTACTATAAATAGAAGAAGTCTTTAAGACAGTATCAACATATATAGAAATCTTTGTTCCATTATAAGTTATTAATATGTTATGCCAATTAGAATCAATTATTGCATTATTAACATATTCATATCTTATTCCTCCCGCCCCTACAGTTTTATTACCAAAAACAAATGCCATAGCTCTTGTCTGACTTGTTGCTGTACGATTATCATAGTATATTTCCCAGCCATCATTTAATCCAGGGTCCCCATTTGCTTTAGACATAATTACTTGTGCTGCATTTCCAATGCTTTCAGGATGTAATTTAGCCCAAACACTTATAGAAATAACTCCTGTAGAATTTAACGAATTTGAATTTGGAACAGTTATAACTTTGGATTTGTTATAATCTTCTGCTCCACCAAACTTTCCATCAAAAGTATATGTTGGACATGTTGTTCCAGAACAAGTTCCATTATTCGAATAACTCGATTCATCCATAAAGTAGGTTGCATTTTCTCCAGTTTGATTTTCAAATCTCCACCAGCCAACCAAACTTCTGTTGAAATCAAGCAATGTATAGTGGTCTGAATAACTTGAAGAGCTTATATTTATAGTTGCAGAGCTTGTATTTTGCAGAGAATTATTTGATGGTGTTGGACTTACAAAAGTAATATTAGGAGCAGTATCATTTCCTATGCTGTAATTGCTCCATCCTGTTACACTGAATGAAACATTGCCAGAAGTAAGGCTTGTAAAGGCTATGCAAATATTTCTTGGGCAAGGTATTCCATTTCTCAATATAACTGGAGCAACAAAATTAGTTGGAAGATTGTATAGTGTAATATTTGCCGATTTATTAAGTCCTATATTATTCTGAGTTTTAACTTCAGCAAAATTGTTGGTTATTAATATATCATTTGTTAAATTAGTTCCATTTCCAGTTAAGCCAGAAGTAAATTGTATTAATCCAAATTGTGAATTCTTTAAACTTATCTTTTGCCCACTGAAGCTGTAATTTCCAATATGCGTATTGTCAATTAAGAATGTTCCATTCCAGATTCCAAGTGCATTGCTAAATCTAATATCATATCCAGTTGCAGCAGTATTTGTTATTGTTGTATTCGTGATATAATTGTCTGTTGCTCTGTACACAAGGATTGCATTACTTGCTGTGCCATTAATGATATTATTATTGTGAACAGTATAAGCTCCATCTAAGACTATTCCAGAGTCACCGACATTATTTATTTCATTATTATCAACAGTATTGTTCTCTGCTAACGAGCCTACTTGTATTCCTTGACTACTTAAACGAATATTATTTCTTCTTATAGTCGTGTTAGTTCCAATAGAGTACACTCCTACGTTAGTGATATTTGATATGCTATTGCCCTCAATTATATTATTCTGTCCACTATATTCAACAATATAAACACCTTGAGTAGCAACAATTATTGTATTATTTATTATCTGATTGCTATCCGAATTGCTCTCTATTTTAACTCCATTAGCATTTGAATTTATAGTATTGTTTATAATTTGATTGCTATCTGAATTTGTATTTATTTCAATACCATTATCTACATTTGAATTTACTATATTATTTTTAACAGTATTAGTATTTGAAGCAGTATTGAGATTTACTCCGTCTGCCACATTGCCATTAATTGTATTATTAACAATCTGATTGCCGCTTGAAATATAAAG
>Ga0209431_10001477_pt1 | contig 19459 bp, 34 predicted proteins | sample RifCSP13_3_FD_184021 | JGI IMG/M metagenome (GOLD analysis project Ga0209431, IMG submission 184021) | Soil microbial communities from Rifle, Colorado - Rifle CSP2_sed 13_3 (SPAdes) (version 2) | ecosystem: Environmental > Terrestrial > Deep subsurface > Rock core/Sediment | place: Rifle...
GTGTTATAGTATATTATATATATATATATAACTAACTCTTTTAGAGAGAGAGAGAGAGAGAGAGAGAGAGAGTTGTTCCAGTAGAAACGAAGGTATAAAGAAAATAATTTCTCTCATTTCAATAGCTTCTCTGCAAATTCTTTCATTACTCCAAGTGCTGATTTTCCCATATTTGTTCCTCCTTACTTTATCTTCAGTAATCTCTTGATCTGAGTGCTATAAGTTTCTTCTCTTGATCCATCTTCATCTTTCTTACATTCCTTGTCGAGATATTCTTCAAGGCCATTTGGTATGCTTATGTATTTACTCATTTTATTTTTCACCTTCTTAATTTAAGTTTTATTCTTTAGTTCCATACCCCATCATCGATTCTATCTACAGCGATTAGTTCTTCATTTCCAAAAATGGCACGAAGGCCATTTCCGGCAATTCGTATAACAACAGCACTATATACTTTGTTTGTATCTGGATCTCTGATCTTGATCGTTTCGCCTTCAACTGGGATTGGATGCGTTTTCATATACTCTTTCCAATCAAGACCACGCTGAACTGCTGTAATGTATGGTTTCCCTCTGCGTTTTGCTTTTTGCATTATTGTTTCTTCCATTTTTATCAATCCTGCTCCAATGGAGCATTACATTAGTATGTATGTATACCTATATATACATATCTATGCGTGGCGGTTATATTACTCACAGTAATCAAAAAGTACATATATTAATACTGCCGTGTAGTATGAAGCCCGGTTTGGGAACATTCCACAGGAGGCTTTGTATCCAAAGACAATGTTCCTTATTCCTCATCGAAGGAGAGAGGAATATTATTTTATTAACAAACTATATGTACTTGTTCGTACATATACTAACATTAGTAAGGCTCCAGGTAGCTTGCTGGGTCTCCTGTGCTTTGTTAGTGTTTTGAGTTATAATTTTCTTCACAATCATATGATTTGTTTGCACAAACCACACAGTTGTGTTTATCATCAGATTTTATAGTCTTAAAGACCATTTCGTTGCAGTTTTTACAATTTTTCATTATATCACCGATAGGTATAATAAACATGAAAGCATATATATCTTTGCCCGGTGCATTATACCACCAATCCTCCATTCCCATCCAACAGAGGACTTTTTTAGAACCGGGCTTTTCTTCTATTCAGCACAGCAAAATGCACTGTGCTTTAGCACAGCGATAATTACTTCGGGCATGCACTCGGTTATTGCCATCTTTTGTAAGCATATATCCAGGCATCTGCCTCTATACAAAAAAGCATAATTGCCCAAAACATAGCGATACCTTTGAACAATAAGGGATAATCCCTTGTGAAGAATAATGCTGGAGTTCCAAACAGAATAATATACCCATATAAATTCAATATTCTTTTATTCTTAAATCGCTCAATATGTCCTTTTTCATGCCACCAACATATACTCTTTTCTCGACAATTATATATTATTCCTTCTTGAGTATACGAAGTGAGAAATTCTTTGATGAATTGTTTCATATTCTACTCTGATGATGACCTGTTATCATGTCTTTAGTTGGCTTTCGTGAGCCGTATTCCAAAAGGTTCTTAAATTCCTCTTCATCTAGATCTTTATACATATCCTCCTGTTCTTCTAAGGACATATCAACAAATTGTTTCCGATGTTTCATGCTTTTATCCTCAAGGAATCATACCATATTTATAATTCTCAAACATTCTTTAGTTGAATTAGTGCATTCGTTACATGAAGGTTCGAGGGTGCGATATGGACATCGATTATTTTTATAAGATTGCCATTGCCTTCTTCGTTCTTCACTCATTTTTCTTCTCTCCATGAAAATATAAAATGCTCTTCAAAGGCACTTATATCTGTCAGTCTTCTGGTGAATGATTCACTGGTGACTGTATTGATTATCTGAATTTGTTTATTTGGGAGCTTATCAAACGCTTCTTTAAATGCCTCAAATTCTTTGAACTCACTTACTTTTGTGATTGTCCTTGCTGTGTTGCATTTCATGCCATTCTTCTCTTTGTGATAAAACTCAGGAATGGATTTGAATATGATTGTATTGCCTTCAATCCTCATAACAAATTCACCAAATCATCTGATAAGTTTGCAAAACCATCCAATTGGGATAACTTTGCATCATTAACAATTATGTTGTAGGCTATATGTTCTGCAATTTTCTGAGCAGTTGTTAAACTCGGATAAAACACTTTTCTCCACTCATCATCGACTGAATTGATTACGATATCATCAATTTCTATATTGCCTTCGAAATGAATATCTTCTTCATAATATCCTTTCCATGTTTTGTTGATATGATATGTTTTCATCTTATTACCTCTGGAATATCCGTACCTATATAGAAGATCTTTGAGGCAGGAGCATTACATTTAGGGCAATTCCAGGCCATTTCAGCCAAATCAAATTCTTGCTTGCATGAGCTGCATACATAGGTATTCATGATTACCACCTACTGTTTAGATATGTATCGATGTCATAATCAACTTCATCCCTGGCCTTCTCATTGAAGCCAGTACGCTCCAGGATATCCCGGAGTTGCATGTCTCTCTCGATTTGAGTAAGCATAATTAATCCATCCTTTCAGAATTAAGCCAGTCCTGCTCTTTCTGTTCATATTCCTTTGCTTTCCTGCGATCATTGATTGCATTTCTGAGTGCCTCATCCAAAGGCACGAATTCAAACGGTTTCATATTTATCTCCTGCTCATTTTCTCTCTCCTTGAGGAGAGGCAGTCAGGAAACGTTAGCCAACCTGACTGCAATACATACATTGTTTTGATAGTATATATAATCTTCCATTAACCTATAACTTATTAACACACAAGGTATAAATACTATAGATTCCACAAAGTAAGTATAATATGGAAACAATACAAAAACCACGTTTTTATGCTTATTGCAGAGAAAGCATAGATTTGAAATCTGGTATAGAGATCCAAAAAGAAGCAATCATCAAATATTGTAAAGCCTATGATATAGAGATAATCAAATGGTTCATAGATAATGACTATTCGGCTTATACAGTTCGACCAGGATTTGATAAGTTGTGGAGCTCGTTGGATAAATGCGATGGAATCATAGTTAATGACTTGTCAAGATTTGGCAGGAATGATGCTGATCTGCTTTTTAGATTCAATGAGCTCAAAGGAGCTAAAAAGAGAATCATATTTATAAAAGAGACTATAGACAACACCAATCCCGAATCTGAGTTCTTTATGAAGCTTTTGGCTATCTTTGCTGATAGAGAAAGAAGATTGATTAGAGAAAGGCTTCTTGCTGGACAAGCATATGCTAAGGTACACGGTACAAAGTCCGGCAAACCTATGCATAGACCAACAAAGAATATTGATTGGAAACAATTTGATGAATATAAAAGCAAGGGACTGAGTATTCCATCCATAGCTAAAATTCTCTGTGTATCCAAGTCAAAACTATATTATGCAGTAAATAAGAGGTAAAATATGGAATTGATGTATAATCTTAATGTTCAAAGAACTGGTGAAAATTACTTTACTATGGATAAAATTCCACTAAAGAACATTCCTGCAGTCTATTTTATTTATAATATCCAAAAAAAATTAATCTATATCGGCCAAACAAGGAAACTTTTAGAACGAACTGTAAACCATTTTGTCTCTGACCGGTGGTTTAAGATGTGTGCCCAATACTTATCTTACATTGATGTTGAGATTGAAGATTTGAGGTTAGTAGAAGCAAACAGAATTAAGGAATTTAGGCCGATATTCAATACTCAGCATTATAGTACTCCCTCTGATGGAGAGATGAAAGATGCAATTCAAAACAAGAGGATAATATGAAAAAAAAAGATTTAAAAAATGAACGAAGAGATCTAATTGCGCTTGCAATTGGATTATCTATATTCCTAGCAGTTAAAGGATATTGGGTTACTTGTATCAGGTTCTTTCAGATAGTAGGCTGGATACCCATAAAAAAAGGAAGATAATATGACAATCGATGACCACATCAACCATCATGAGGTAGAACGACACAAACTATGGGAACGAAAAGAAAGGCTCGAAGCTGAACTCAGCCGAACAGAAGAAAAGATAATGTATCACTGGGCTGCCATTCAGAATTTGGTTAGAAAAAAGCTAAAGCTTAAAAATGAGGATACATAAATTTATATGACTGAAATTGTAGAATATTGTAAATGGGTATGGAATTACTGGGGCATTCTGGAAATTACGATGATTGAGATTTGGCAAATTAAGAAGATGGAGTGATTAGGAGTTAATTAATTTTTTATACTTGTAGGTTTATATTATCTATAATGCCGGTAGTCCCAACAAATTACAGCTTTGATACTCATTTCAATGATTTAACTAATTCAAGTCTTGATCCAACAAACATGAGTCAAGTTGCATCGGCACCTTATACTGATGTGCTTGGTAATGTATTTTGGGGTGGTCTATTCGGGATTCTGTTCTTGATGATATGGGTAAGACAGGAAGATGTAACAATTCCATCGCTTCTTGGTCTAATCATTGGTGGTTCACTCTGGTCATTTATGCCGGCTGAATGGGTACAAATGGCTATGAGTCTTACAGTCATTAGTTTTGCAGGACTGGTTTACAGCCTGCTTAGAGGAAGGCAATAAATATGAATGCAATGAAAATATTTCTGGCTTTTATAGCCATAATGGTATTGGGTTTTTTTGCTGTTGGATTCACAGATACAGTACAAGCTCCAACAAACGCAACAGCCCTGGCGCAATACAATAATCTTACTCAGGCAACTGGTCTGGCAAGCGATGGACTAAGTGCAGTTATGCTCATATTGATAATGTCGATGGTACTTGCAGCTTTGTTTTTCATGATCAAGTTGGTGAAACGATGAAAACATATACTATAAAAGTCTTAGAAAATCGGTTTGGCTCTGGAAATGGATTTAATAATAAACCAATTTTTGAGTTTACTGGCGATATAAAAAAGTTCAATTTGAATGCTTTTGAAAAGAGATTGAGAAAATTAAATATAGAACACAAACTATTCAATCTCATGGCTTGGTCTTTGATGTATGGTTATTCAATAAGAGTCCTGCTATCGTTTTGAGGTTTTCATGACAGTACCAATTATATTTATATACGGTCTTGGAATAATATTCTTTATCCTTGGGATTGAAGGCGAGGAAGGCGAGAATAAAATTAATTCCACAAATATAATATATCTTGGACTCTCATTCTTCATAAACCTGATTGGTTACTATATTTCATATCAAGATTTAGATTATGTCCAGCTCGCTTATTTGCCTATGGTGCTTCTGATTCTTACGATTCTTATCTTGATATATAAGGTTTGGATGCTCATACCAGTCAGTGAATCATGGGATAGCGAGGCAGAAAAAAACGAGGATTAACCTATAAATATTTATAGGTTGAAGTGTATTTATTTTATTATATGGTTTCCTATAAGGAAGGCAGGTGAAAATAAATGAATTTTATGGTAGAACACTATTGGAACAAGGCTAAAGATGCTGCAAATAAGTTATTCTCTGATGAAAGAGGTCTCCAGGATGCAGTTAATATTGTTCTTGCTCTAGTCATGATCGTAGTTGTGGGCGCAATTGGTATCTTCGTTGCAGACAGGACGGTAACAGCAACCGGAACACCAGTCAATGACAATCTCTCAGCAATGCAAACCGCATTGCTGTCTTCAGGTCAGACCGGTTCGAGCTTCATAGTAATTCTTGTAATTGCCTTTATAGGAGGCATTGCAATAAGCTATATGTTCGGCCTGATGGGGCGGCGCAGAAGTTAATTATCACGAGTGGGGCGGAATCCCCACACACATCCCTTCTTTTTTTGAATCACAAACCTTATCAATCATTAGTTATAATAATGATTAGTAATGATTATTGACGGTAATAAAATACTGGTGTGTTTAAGATGTGGTCATGAATGGGCAAATAAGAAACATGATATCAGATCATGCCCTAAATGCCACAGTGCTTTATGGGATGTACCAAAGGAGGTCAAAACATGAATGAGCAGTCACAACCAGAACCACCACAGCAGCAACCACAACCGAAAGAACTCACTGAATATGAAAATGCATTAATCAATAGTCCAGGTACGGCTTTTGATAATGAGTTTATTAAGTTCATTAAGCAGCTTGCAGAAAATAAAAGCACGAAGGATATAGTTAATTATATTAATTCAATTGAATGGACGGATAGACAGAAACGAACTATAATGGCATATGCAAAGATAGTTTTAGGTGATGGCCTCTCCACAACATACATAGGCAATCCAAGAGATTACCGGATGTTATATGACGACAAAGCTTTGATTGATTGCGATCTTCCACTTGGTATGACAAGATTTGATATTACACCTGAATTTAATATCTTACTTGGTCTTATCAGCTTGCATTTCGGACTCGAATCAAGAAAGTCTAGGGGAGCATTATTCCTGCGTAGAGTGGGAACACAGAGCCATGAAATTATCCACGAAGAAAAGAGCAGATTGAAACCAAGCGGAATAAAAGAAAAAATATCAGGATTAACAAGCGAGGAATACTAAAATGCTTATAGCGATAGAGGATTGGATGTTTTATGGCGCCATAGCCATATCTGTATTGCTGTTTTTAATTTCAATCGGCCTTTACACAGCCATTAGAAATAATGCCCCGGATGCAATGATGCACTGGAAAGCAGCCAGGGCGGGAAAAGTAATTTGCAGAGTACATTATAAAGGCAGGGCATGCAAAGATTATATAGCTGAAATAGATAAAGCAGAAAAAGAGATCGGGACACCATACTGGAATGTTCCAACCTTGGGAATTAAATTTAAGCCCGGTTCAGAGGATATTGAATTTATTGAAGGCACTATTCCATGCTGTAATTATTATGAGAATACACCTGAGGCAATGAAAATTAACCAGGTGGTAGCTTACAGCCAACTCAAAGATTATTTCAGAAAAATAGGCATCCCTATTGATGGGGTTGAAAATGTTGCATTATATATTTCTGCTGAGCTTGAAAAAATGCCTGACGCTAAGAGAGCAATGATGAACGCAAAAGTGAACTCAGATGAAACAAAGAAGTATCTTGATAAATACCTTCGGACTGTAAAGGCACATGAGACGGAATTAAGATCATTGAAACTCGAATCCGGTGTGTTCACATGGCAGACATGCATGAAGGCGCTTGATGATACAATCGCATATACTTCAAGCAACATAGCACACATGAAAGAAACTATCCGTGCAGCTCTGTTAAGACAGGAAGAAAATAAGCGCAAAGACCTTGTTATGTATGCTATCATAGCTGTTATTCTTTCGATTGCAGGAATAATATTATTGTTCGGAATAAAATCGTTTACAGGAGGATAAATATGACACAATGCCAATACTGCAAAAGAGATTTTAAGAATCCAAAAGTACATGAAAGATTTTGTGAACAGAATCCAAACAAAGCTCATCCATGGCCGAAGGAAATGATGAAATCACACGATAAAGAAATACAAGAATCACAGTCATCGAGCAGCAGCTTTTCTAAATCACTCCAACAACCACCTAGTACCCCTGCTGCTCATGACACAAAACCAGATCAGAAGCCCATAATTATTACGGATGTCCAGCCCTATCTTAGTGATGACTATCAGGATGGTCTTGTAGCCTGGTTCGATGATGGAGCAGGGAATAGGATATCAAAGAATCCAGTTCTATCTGGGATTGTACATAACGGTATTGAATTAATACCTGTCATGCTTTTGCCAACAGTAGATGGTATGTTCTTGCCTCCGTTCATGTTTCAGGGGTTCATAGGTATGTATCCAAGGAACCAAGAGTTTCCAGAAGCTCAACAACCAGATACTACAGAACCGTTCCCACCGTTTCCCGAGGAGGAAACAAAGCCTATAACCGAATCTACAGAGCCAATTAAAAGCCCCATAGCAAGCGAACTCATGCAGGATAGGCATATTATACCCCCTGAAGAACCAGCAAAAACCGAAAAAATAAGTTTCTTACAGACTCTTGGATTGGGGAAAAAGAAAAAAGAGCACGAGAGTAATATAGGAAATCTATTGAAGGAACTTAACAATGCTAAATCCACATGAAGACGAAGATGAACAAGAAATAGTTGAAAAAGTAAATTATCTCAATGCTGTTCTTATTCCTTCAATAAGAGCGATAGATAATGCGATTGAGAATGAGAAAAGTACAAAGTACCTCCCTAAAAATCTCACATCTAATCTTCCAAAAGCATGGAGAGATGAAATAAAATCAAGCATGGATGCAGAGAAAGCAAAACTTGATACATTCATTATAAAACAAGATATTCATTTAGCTACAGGAACACAGCAAACAGAAAAGGATAGAGCCAATGAGCTCATTAACGATGCAAGGATTAAATATTCTCAAGACATAAAAGAGATTGTAATTGATTTAATCCAGGAAAAAATAGGGCTTTTCCAGACAAAGCGAAAGATAGAAACTGGATATTTATCTCTGTATGAACTTGGAGAAGGTGAGAAAGAAGATGACTGAAGCCAAAACGAAGACATGGGTACAAATTCAGAATGAGCCTATCAAAGATCTCAGGAAAAGAAAACTTCAACTTATAGCATCTCATAAGATTCGAGACGATAATGGTCTTACGTTGCTCAGTGTGACCGGGAACCAGCAGGGAGGTAAATCAAGCTATGGAATGCTTATTCTCTCTGAAATATACGGTGGCGATGTAGAGCAGATCATGAAGCACATAGTCATGAGTGCAAACGAGTTCGTAAACATCCTTGAGGCTGCTATTACTGGCGGTTATAGGGAAAAGTGCATAATGTGGGATGATCTTTCAGTCGAAGGCAGTGCAGCCACTTGGATGACTGACCCTATACTGGTCAAGAGACTTGGGGCGCTTGGTGATACACTTGGGATAGCCACAAAGAGCCTTATCATGACCTCTCCCAGTGGCGATATGATAAAAGCATTCAGGAACTATTCAAAATATAAAGTCATAATATCAAATGGCAGACATAAATGGGATAGAGTAGCGAAAGGCTATTGGATAGGCAAATCACCAATGGATCAACGATACTGTACGCCTGTCTTTGCGGATAAATATGATACTAGGGTTCCATTCTATGAAATATACGCCCAGAAACGAAAAGAAATATCACTCAAAGCCGTTATTGATATGAAGAAAAGTAACGAGAAACAAGAACAAGAAGTACCTAAACAAAGTATTCAAGATCAAGTATTCGAGTTCTGTCGAGATAAAGCTGCTGGATTATATGAGAATTTAACATTAGGAACTTGGAGTAAAGCACGCAAAATCAACTACAGTACAGCAAGATACTACAAGAGTCTATATGAATGTTGATGATGGCAAACACCTAGCGATAGTTAGGTATGCCTCAAATTCAAAACAAAATTTCAGAAAATATTAAAAATGATGTAGAATAATTAATATAGAATGAATGATAAATTAATATGCGGTATGAAATTCATAAAATATATTTTTTTGAGTGGATTAATATTACTATCAGTTATAATTCCTGTGGTGGCTCAGGAAGACCTGAATGATTGTGAATTGCTCGCAAAGAATTATCAGAGAGAACATTACGGATCGCTGGTGTTTATTCAGCCACTTAAAGATAATGGTGCATTTGATCTAGGGGCTTATAATGGCCACTGGCTAAACAAGGCATGGAATAAAGAACATGGGGTCTACTATTATGATGTTCAAGACGATCTATACTTTCATACTAAAGCCGAAGTTCTGGACTGGTATGAATGGATGACTGGAAAAAAAGCAATTGTATATAATATACAAGAAGGGGAGGTGCCACCATTCGGACTTATTTGGCATTATTGATATTGGCCTTCTTTATCTTAATTATAATACCAGCAGATGCTAAGATAATTGCAGAACAAACAACAACCGATTATAATTATTTTCTTCCTCGTACGGCTTATCCATGGGTAAAACAATCATTTAATACAACGAATACGACAGGAAACATTAATTATATCGATATAAAGTTCCTAATATATGCGTCAGGTAATAATAACCAGCCTGTCATGATTAATATATCTAACACGACATTCTCTTCTTCTCCAATCAATATAATTGGACAGGATAGTTTGGGTATTAAATGGTATAGATTTTACTTTAATGAAGTTATACCCCTAAAACAAAACAGCCCATATACTATTTCATATTATTGTCCAGTTCCGGGTGGATCACATCCCGGTTCTTATTGTTCGATCTTATGGTATAGTGAATTAAATCCATATAATATGCCCAATAATACCGAAGTTTCTGCTGATGATACTTTACAATACTCTAATGATTCATTAGAAGGAACATTCAGTACAACCTATGTACCACTAAAAACAATATCTGTTTCATCAAATCTGACTGGTTCTTCTGTTATAAGAGTTTCTTTTCAGTTAGAATGTGGTGGTGCGCCATGTACAGGATCAGCAGAAGGAAGGATATACAAAAATGGTGTTGCTATAGGTACCGAAAGAAGCACGGCTGGAACAGTGACTTACTCAGAAGATATTATGACTTCGTTAAGTACAACAGATACACTGGCTATTTATGGGAAAAGAACCGGTGGAGGTTCTACAGTCGCAAGAATCCAAAACTTTAGAGTATATTTTGATAATATTGGTGGACGTGCATACAGTGCTACAGGAGGAGCAACAGTTAATAGCGACATTCAATTTCGTGTGTCTTCTGGTTCTCCAGATATTTATTATCCTTTAAATGGTTCTATTATAACAAAAACATATCCTCCTTTAACTTCTTCAGTTAATTTTACATGGGAGGATTATATTAACACATCCGCTTCGTTATCATATAATCTTCTTATCGCCAAAGACGATAATTTTAATCTTATTACAGTAAATACAATCGTTCCAACAAATTATTCAATTCAATCTATCGAAGCAGGGAATTACTGGTGGAAATTAAGATCTTATAATTCTACATCAGGAACATATGGAACCTGGTCTGATACATCTAATTTCACGTTATCCAATCAACAGGTAGTTTCAGGTACAGGTATCCAAGGCGTTGTTTATGAGCTTATAGGAGACACGATTATACCTATTTCAGGAGCTACAGTTTACCTTTATAACAATACATTATCACAATCAATGATAACTGGCTCAAATGGATATTATCAATTCACTGGTCTCGGAAATAGTACCACATATAATATTTATGCAACCAAGCAGGGATATGATACAACCACATCATTCCCAGTAACTACAGGAGCGGGAACGACTATCACAAATGATATTCTCATGAAAGTATATATCTCTCCATATGTTCCAAACTTCGTTTTTGAGAAATTCATAGTAAGAGGTCTTTTTGATAATCCATATCCTGGTGTTACAATCACAGTCTATAAAGGCGATGATATAATCCCATATCTCACAGGAACTACGGATAGTATAGGCTCAGTGGTATTCCAGTTAATCAAGGATCAGAAATATAGAATAACGCTATCAGGCGGTGGTATCAGTTCAACTCTAACGTATACTGTCTATGCAAAAGAAGAAAGTTATCTCATTACTATAATTTCAGGTTTTCCAACAGGAGGAGACAGGTTTAGAGACATAAACGCAAGTCTATTAGTCTCAACAATCAATAGCACTCACAGCAACCTATCTTTATTCTATAATGATACTCGGCTCTCAACTACAGCTTTGAATTTCTGGGTCGTGGATTTGACAAGCAATACAACTGTGTGCAGTCAATCAGGAGCAGCACAGACAGCCTTTTATAATTGCACAGTGGCGGCCACAGGATCATACAGGTATGCATTCAATGCAACAAGTTCAATTTATGGCACATTTGGGCAAACTCAAATAATCAATTTCGATGCAGGAAAACCAAGCTCTCCTTCAATTCCACTTACTGGCGTATCAAGCACTTTAATGCATTGGATGAGTATTATGCTCATAGTCCTTACGGCTGCTTTGTTCAGTATCCGGACTGTTAAATATGGGGCTGTTGTAGTTCCACTCATGGCTATGGTATTCTGGGCAATTGGGTGGCTTGTAGTGCCTTTCTTGCTTGTATCCACTGCGTTAGTGATAGGAATTTTAGTTTATGTCAGGGCTTCGGAGGTGAAGGCTGCATATTAGCAGTAATATATGAGCAGAGCAAGCGAGATTACATTATTTTTAATCATTGTACAGGCCAGCATTGGCTTCGTGGATGCAATTGACTTATTCGATCAGAGTTATCTATCAGTGCCTGCAAATAATGCAAGCTATACGCTTACAGACCTCGAAGAATATACCGCAGGCCAGAATCCTGGCGTAATGGATGAACTTCTATTGATGGCTCAATGGGCAATAGAGGCGTTCATGATCGGAATAAAGGTAATCCTTACAGTTATATTTGTTTTACCTATGCTCATTAATACATTTGGAGTCCCTCTCGCATTAGCAGCTTTTATACAAGTAGGGATATATTATATTTATGGAACATGGTATGCACAATATAAATCAGGCAGAGGATGGAAACAATATGAATAATGAAAGATATATAGGTAAATCATGACAATTTCAACACCAAGTGATATAGCAGGAATGGCAGGAGTTCCAACTAATCTAGCGACAAGATATGTTGCTCCTTACTGGAATAGTCCAATTCCAGAAGGATTCCATAGAGAAACTGAATATAATCCAAATACAGGAGCTTATATAATTTATTTTGTTCGTGATTCCCCTGCTCCAAAATCATATCAACCAGTCGGAATAGATACTCAGGTTACTCCAGAAACCATAAGTCCAAAGATAGTTGAAGCTATGGTTTCTCAAAGGCCAGAAGAAATTAGACCTCCACTTCCCGGAGAACTTGGATATCATGCCACTGCGGAAAGACCCGGGGGAATTGCAGAATCAATATTTCAGCCTAAACCCGGAGAGTTTGGATATCATGCCACAGCATTCAGGCCACAGGGGTTAGGATATGAACCGTATGTTACAATTGGAGACACAACAATATATCAAAAAACCACATCATTAAGACCAGAGTCAATATATGATCCAAAATACGGTAAAATGATACGAGAAGATCTAGCAAGACAACCAAGTATATTATCAGTTCCAGAATTTAGGAAAATCTCAGCAGGAATACGAACTGAAGAAACAGTGACATATCCTATTTATCAAAAAGCTGAGGCAATCAAGGAGAGACTTTATTCATTCGCAAGAACAATTGAACCGAAAACAGGGGAGCCAGCATCTTTATTGCGAGTTACAAGTCCATATATCATTCGTTCCGTGGGCAATGTAGCTGAGTTTACAGGCATGTTGCCTGCGGGGACTGAAAGAATTATACGACAACCTGCAATACTCCCATCCGCTCTTGTCGCAGGTACTATTATGCAAGTAGGAGGCATTGCAGAACAAGCAAAGATCGCACCAGGTCAATTAGTTTCGGATATTGTAGTTTTTGGGGCGGTAGGTAGAGTTGGTTTTGGAGCTGCGGGGAAAATAGGAACACGAGTATCTTCAGAATTTTCAATCCCAAAATTGAAAGAGTTTACAATAAGCGAGACAGCGATACTACCAAGATCAAGATCTCCTTGGGAAAAGATACCAACAATGAGAGAATCATTAGCTAAAAAAGGGCTTGAAATATCAAGAGAACAAAAAGATTATGGCCAAATATTCAGAGAACAAGAGGCAGGCATAAAAGGAATTGAACTCGCAACATCTCAAAGAATGGTATTACTTCAAGAAGCATCTATGATAATAAAAACATATCCAACCACACATGCAACATTATACCCAGAAACAATAAAAATCAAACCTATTGTAATACAAAAACCTGTAAAACCTGTTGTGGAGTCTGTGTTTTTAACTAAACCACTATCTTATGCTGAACAGATGAAGATTCGAGCTGCTAATATTGAATATGCTAATATTGGGTATGTAACACCACAAGTTCAAAAATCTGGTGTTAAGTATGTAACACCACAAGTTCAGAAATATAAATATAATCAAGTTCAAAAATCTGGATTCGTTCCTGTTTTAGTTCCTTTTCAAGTTTATGCACAACCACAAATTCAAATTCAAAAAGCAGTTCAAAAGCTGGTAACTCCTCAAATTCAAGTGCCTGTTTCTGTCCAAGTATATAAACAAATAACTAAACAATTTCCTGTATCCATTCAAATTCCAAAATTGGCAGTTAAAACAATTGAAAGACCTACAGAACGACAAAAAACAATCAAAAGAGAAATTCCGGTAAGAATAACACCCCCAAAAATACGTCCATTAGATAGATTAATTCCAAAACCAAAAACATATAAATCACCTTCTGCTCTCAGGATTACCAAAACAAAAGGCAAATCAAAACTCGGTAAGTTCCTTGAGCTTGCCAGGGTAGCATCAACAAAAAGGATACTGACCGGGAGGTTTTAAAATATGAAATCTGATAATAAAGGAGGTGAGGACATTGGGTTATTACGTTGTAAAATATACTGAAAAAAACAAAAGAAGAACAATGAGTAAGATCTTTTATAGCAAAAAGACCGCAGTCAGCGCAGCAAATAAAATAAATAGACTCCTTAAAGGAAAAAATGCACGGCCAGTTAAGATGACATAAAAAGAAGTAATGCAGATATGAAAATAATTCAAGATACACACGCCCAGGCAGGTGGAATTGTCATGGTAGTCCTTGGTCTTTTCGTTGTGGGGTTCCTGTATGTAGCTTTTGGCGCTATCATGGCACAATTCCAGACTACAAACAATGAAATTATTACAGCAGGCGAGATACCATATTCTCAGGATCACTGGGACACTATGGATATCATCTTCAAATACTGGTGGGCTGTTCCTATCTATGCAATTCTTCTTTTTGCAATCTATGCAATTAAAAATGCACTGACAAAAGACCCAACGGAGATCTGAACATGGAAAAAGGAGCGCCTGAATTATTGTCTTTTGGAATGGCATTCTTTGTATTACCACAGGTTATTTTTTCATTTGTCTCAGATAAGATCATAGCATTCCTTATATTCATTCCAAGCATATTATTAATATATATCGCATTAAAGCGAGAGGAACGAAATGAACATGCTCAAAGACAATAAAGCAGAAACTCCCATTGAGGTTATGATTGTAGTTATGGCTATGATCATTACTATGGCCGGTCTCATGCTGACATTTGGGAACTTCATGGATCAATTCATGGCTACGATTGCCATTATTCAAGCCCAACTTGGCCTCAGTGCATGGGGCACATCAATGATGAATAGTATCCCAGTAAGATATGCAGAATGGTTCTTTATCGTTCCTGGATTCATGATATTATTGATTCTCATCTGGGGAATAAAGACAGTAATCAAAAAGCATCAATACTCGACACAGGAGCAACAATTTATAAGTGAGGAATATTAAATATATGAATAAAAAAATAGGAATAATATTGTTAATGGTTGCTGTGATATTAGTACAATCAGCAAGTATTTAGTGGGGTGTTAATATAAATAAAAAAACATTGCTTGCACTTGTATTAGTAGATAGAAAATTACAGAGAAGAGGATAATGCATCATCATGAACAGTTCTAAAAAAATAAAAATCATTGCTATATTTGCTTTGTTGCTATTATTACCTTCCGCATCGGCTAAAGTCATTGATTTTCGAGAACAATATCAGGATTATAATGGCATTTGGCATACTTATACAAACGAAAATATCGCTTCTTATCCATTTTATTCGTGGATAGATACTGGTTCTAATTATTCAATATCACGTATGGATGATCAGCTTATACTCCCAAAAACAAATACAATATATATGTTCAAACCACAGAGTATTTCATTAACTTTGAATCTTACTCCTGCTCAACTTAATTCAAGAAGCGTAGCAGACGGCATTAATTGGTATATTCCGATACCAAAACCATTAACTCAATTAAGGTTTGGTTGGGATAATGTTAAACCATATGTGACAACTGATATTGGAACTAATATATCCGAAGATAATTTCTGGTATTCTAAAGTAAATGGGCAAGTAAGATTCTATTATAATCAGAATGCAAGAACAATAGGTGCAAGTTCAACTTATCTTAAGTTTGAATTTAATTCGTATACTATCAATAATGCCACAACAGGGGGATGGACTACTGCTAATGTAAGCCTTAATGGTTCTAGATTGACAGATAATGGTATTCTGGCATTAAATCTTCGTAATGATTCACAGCTCAATATGAGTGGTCTTGTTGGTTATTGGTCAATGGATGAATCTCAAGGTACTATTATTCATAATGTAAATACTGAATCAGGATTTTTCAACACGACAAACCAAGGAACATGGAACGGAAACGCAACATTGAATTATTCTGTTGGCAGAATAGGAAATGCAGGATCATTTGATGGTGTGAATGATTATGTTAGTGTTGGAAATGATGCGAGTTTGAATATCACGAATGCGATTACACTTGAGTCGTGGGTAAAACGAGATGTTAATAATGTTATCCATGCGGTCATCTCTAAATGGAATTATCCCGCCAACAAACGGGAATATGCGTTGAGAATATCTGCAACTAACAACGTACAATTCTTAATAGGAACTGGTACCAGTTCAACACAACTTACAAGCAATAATACTGTTCTTGCAGGAAATTGGTATCATATTATTGGTGTGTCAAATAATTCAACAATGAATATTTATATTAATGGTGTGTTAGATATTATTAATACGCCTTCGCCTACCAGTTTTAGTAGCGATTCACCTTTAAACATTGGTATCATACACGATAGTGGGTCTTTCAAAGGCTCAATCGATGAAGTCCGCATCTGGAATCGTGCCTTATCTGCATCTGAAATTGCAGTTTTATACAATACCAGCTTAAGAACTCAAGCTATGCCTGTTATCATGAATCAAACTGCAATCGTAAGTAATATAATTAATCGAACCAGAGTGAATTATACCAATCAGGATTCAAATACTAACATTTCGATTTATGCAAGACAGAATGGTACTATTGCATGGGATTTAATAATATCTAATGCAACTACAAATATCTGGTATCCAATCACAAATAAATTCAATTCTATGGATTTTGGAGTACAGCTTAACAACAATGGTTCAAGTACTCCATTTTTCACAAGTTTAGAATGGGATGAGAGACCAGATGTTAGTTCTTCCGTTTCTTCACAGTCTTTCTGGGATTATGAAAATGCAAGTGTTGTTTTTTCTGTTAATAATTCAAATAATTGTTATGGAACTTTAGACGGAATTACTATAAATTCATGTACTTCCCCTCATAATTTTGGATTAAAGGCATCTGGTAGCTATATTTATAATCTCAATGTTACAAATACAACCTCTGATTTTTGGAGTAATAAAACAGCAACGATAACCATAAATAATAATTTTTTATCTCAATACAACAGCTATACAGGAAACTCTAGCACTTCATTTAATAACACTCCTGTAAACATGATCATAACCTATCAGATAAATTTGAATAATGAATCAAATATTAGTTATGTATGGAAAAAAGATGGAGTGATTATAACCGGCATAAACAAAAGTAACAATATTTTTATTGACATTCTGGGTTTTCACAACATTAGTGTGATTTCAACAATGCAAACGTCGGCAGGCAATGTTTCTTGGTCTGCTGTGTGGGATGTAGGTGTTTTAGATGGGTGGGCTACTGTACTTGCTGCAATCAATGGACTCCCCACTATAGATGATGTGAATAATGCTGGAATATTGGGGTTTGCTGGTGGATTATTTGGAGGGATGATGGTAATAGCAATTATAAAAAGATATAAAAATAGAAAATGAGTTATCATTGGAATATTAGAGACGTTATTGAGTTTACATTATTATTTATAAGACAATTATTCGAAAAAAAATAAAGTTAATTTTATAGCTGCTTCTGAACTGTATTATCTAATTTGCCAGCATTGAATGCCTTAACGATTTCTTCCCAGTCGTGCGCTTTCCTGCCGAATCGATTTTCGAATCGTCTATATTCAATCCCAATGTGCTTCATGAATGCCCTATAATTCTCGAATACCTTATGGCATACCCTACAAGTTCTATCTGACATATTATAGCCTTCTCTGTACTTGTATCACTCCTGTGCTCGCATCATCGAAGCAAAGAATAGTCTGGCCTGCTTCTGGTGATGAAGCGCCACAGAGCAGTCGTACATCCCGGATTATTTTATATGGGGTCTTCCTTAGTGTATCTGGATCATATCGCAGTATTCGCCAACCGTCCACTGTAGCAGCATTATATTTTTCCATATTGCTCAGGAATCCAAGGGGGCGATTATGTCCACCATTGATCCAAAGCCCACCTTCTATTTCTATTGCGATCTTCTGAGATGGATTGGCACAGTCAAACCTAAACTTGCGGCCTTCTATGCCTTTATGTTCTTGCAGCCATTGCCCTGGCCATGCTTCGTTAAGGATTATATGCAACATCCTTTCATTTTCGTTCTTCATTTAATTTCCTCCATTCTGACCGGTCACATTGTATATTATCAGCTTGAGCCCCGGGATAATTGCAATGGTTTTTCGAATCTGAAAATGGTTTTTTAAACTCGCTGCAAGTACCACATTTCCTGATTACATGAAGTTCATTAATACACTTTATTTGATTTTCTGTTAAGTAATGATGTATCATTTACATTCCTCCTTTTTTAAAGTGGTTTTAAATTGAATGCTTCATCGAACCATTTATAAAATAATTTATTATGTTTGTGGCTACATTTACCGCCAATTTTTCTATACTGGCCATTATATTTTTTTAAGGTTCCCATTTTAAACACCTAAATCCCCTACATATTTTATATTCCTTACATCCTGATCTCCCTATATTATTTGAACACATGTATTTTGGAGGATATTTATATTTCAGTCTCATAATATCATTGCTCCACAACCATGACATTTTCTTCCTTTGCCTCCTTTTAATTTTATGTTCTGGATGCCACAGGATGGGCAATATATTGTCTGTCCTAGTGATTGCTCTATGAATTTGGTTTTCATCACTGGCGAAAGTTTAGGAACTTCCGCAGCCATTTTAAGAATTGTATCCTGTAATTTCTCTATTTTTAGGTTTTTTTGTTCGATTTCTTCCCGAAGATTATAAATTAGTTCGGTTGTTTTGATAAGATAATCATTTCTCATCAATTCTCTTAGATATGCACTAAATCCATTTGGTTGGCATTTCTTTAAAACTTGTTCATATTCTTCATTCTCAACAATTACATTTATATTTCTTGGATTATTTAATATATTTGGTCTTGCCATCTTTCAAACCACCGTGTTATAGTATATTATATATATATATATAACTAACTCTTTTAGAGAGAGAGAGAGAGAGAGAGAGAGTTGTTCCAGTAGAAACGAAGGTATAAAGAAAATAATTTCTCTCATTTCAATAGCTTCTCTGCAAATTCTTTCATTACTCCAAGTGCTGATTTTC
>Ga0209431_10001491_pt1 | contig 19345 bp, 27 predicted proteins | sample RifCSP13_3_FD_184021 | JGI IMG/M metagenome (GOLD analysis project Ga0209431, IMG submission 184021) | Soil microbial communities from Rifle, Colorado - Rifle CSP2_sed 13_3 (SPAdes) (version 2) | ecosystem: Environmental > Terrestrial > Deep subsurface > Rock core/Sediment | place: Rifle...
GGTAAGAGGAGGAAGACAAGCTCATCCACCTACAACAGAAAAAGTAGTGTACAAGATCTTAAATAAAAAAGAAAACAAACTTGCTCTTTGTTCTGCAATTGCTGCAACTTCATCTGCAGACTTGGTAAAATCACGAGGACACAAAATCGATAAAATAGAATCATTCCCAATAGTTGTTTCTGACGAAATCGAGTTAATATCAAAAGCAAAAGACCTAGAAAAATTCTTTGACGCATTAAACCTCACGCAGGATATTGACCGTTTACGATCAAGACTAAAACGACGTTCAGGTAAACCACTTTTGCGTGGCAGAAAAACCAAAATCGGAAAAAGTATACTTGTCGTAGTAAAAGACTCCAAAAATCTTTCAAAAGCTTGTGGTGCCTTTATGGGTGTAGATGTAAAATCAGTAAGCAGTCTAAGTGTTTTGGACTTGGTTCCTGGCTCGCAACCAATTCGATTAACCGTGTTTTCAAAAAATGCAATAGAAGAAATTAGTAATATAAAATCTTCACACTTGGAGCTAATGGTGAAAAAAAGATGAATTCAGAAGAAGCTATCAAAATAGTACTAAAGCCGTATATCACAGAAAAAACTTTTGCACTAGTTGAAAAAGAAAGCAGAATATGTTTTATTGTAAAGGATACTGCAACAAAACCAAAGATAATGGAAGCAGTAAAAATACTTTACAACGAAGAGCCGATGACGGTAAATACCTGTAGATCAGTTTATGGCAAAAAGGCATTTGTCAAATTCCAGTCAATAGATAAAGCAAGGGATCTTGCAACAAAGATAGGAATGCTATAATATGGTACGCTTTGAATCCCTTCGCATAATGGTGAGTTTGAATGGTTAAAGAATTCAAGTATCGTGGACTTTCAACAGTGGATCTTCAGAGTCAGTCCCTGGAGAATCTATTCAGTCTTTTACCGGCAAGAGCAAGAAGATCGCTTACAAGGGGCATAACTGACCAAAAACGAAAACTGCTTGAAGAAACAAAATTGGCAAAAGCAGGTAAACTAACAACACCAATAAAAACACACTTACGAGATTTGATAATTTTACCATACATGATTGGAGTTACAATAAATATTTTTTCTGGAAAAGAATTTGTTCCAGTTATTATGAAGCCTGAAATGGTTGGTCATTATTTAGGCGAATATGTAATGACAAACAAAAGAGTAGTTCATGGAGCACCTGGTGTAGGAGCATCAAGGTCCAGCTTGTATGTTCCACTAAAGTGATTGATATGGCTGGATTCAAATACGCATTCCAAAATTATGATAAAACAAAGCATGTTCGTTCATCCCTCAGAGAAAAAACAATTTCACATAAACATGCACGTGAAATTGCGGTTGCAATAAAAGGACTTTCTATTGAAAAAGCCCGAAACTACCTGGAGGATGTTGTAAAACTAAAACGAGCCGTTGCATTTAGACGATATCATAATGAAGTAGGTCACAAATCAGATACTGGAATGATGTCAGGACGATATCCGCAAAAAGCTGCTGGAGAATTCATTAGATTGCTTGATAACCTAGAATCAAATGCAGAGTACCGAGGAATGGATTTGGATAGACTCAGAATAATTAATGCTACTGTTCACAAAGGAAGAAAAATTCAGAGATTTACTCCGCGTGCAATGGGAAGGGCATCTCCAAAAATTGATATACTAACACATGTTGAGCTGGTAGCTCAGGAGAGATGAATTGTCATCGGTAAAAAACGTAATAAATGACAGCTATAAGCTCATGTTACTCAACGATTATCTGAGAGTGGCAATCAAAGAATCTGGATTTTCCAGCGTAGACATACAAAAGACTCCGACAGGAACTCGTGTTGCACTTCATGTTACTAGACCTGGAATCGTAATAGGTAGAAAGGGTTCTGGCATACGTGATTTAACTAAAGCGCTGGAAAAAGATTTTGATCTAAAGAATCCACAAATCTCTGTAGTAGAAATCGAGAAACCAGAACTGGATCCAAACGTTATGTGTAATAGGATGTCACAACATCTTGCAAGAGGTACTGCATTTAGACGCGCTGTTATGTGGACTATGCAAACAATAATGAATGCTGGTGCAATGGGGGTTCAAATCACAATTTCAGGTAAACTCCGTGGCGAACGTTCAGCCTTTGAAAAACACAGTAAAGGAATCTTGCCACGAGCAGGACACCATGCTACTGTTGTAGTATCAGAAGACATTGTTCATGTAGATACTAAAATGGGACGTATTGGAGTAAGAATCAGAATAGCAAGAAAAGAAAATGATATTCCAGAATTTGAATTCAAGACTGCTACAAAAGAAATACCTCTACCAAAGAAGAAAGTAGAAGCTGAGGAGGAAAAAGAAACTGTTGTTATTGAAGAAGTTCCAGAAGACCCAACAAAACCACGAACAGAAAGTGAATTAATTGAAAAAGAAGAAGAACACATCAAAGCTGTAGAAACATATGAAGAAATTGAAGAGGAATTAAAGTAATGACACGATTGAAGATGAAAACAGTAAGAGAATTTAATGAAACTGATCTTAAAGATAGGCTTGGACAGCTTCGCACAGAACTTTCTAAATTACGCGTCGAATCATCGAAAGGAACACTGAGAAAAGAAAACGGAAAGGTGCGTGCCCTAAGAAGAGACATTGCAAGAATATTAACAAGACTTGGAGAGATTAAAAAACAATGATTACCACTGGAAACATAACACTACATGAATTAATTGGACTCAGTACTGAGATCACACAATCTTCTAACACGCAATTAGTTGGGCGTAAAGGCAAAGTAGTGGATGAAACAAAATCTATGTTTGTTTTGAATACAGAAAAGGGAATCAAAAAATTCCCTAAAAATAACACAATTTGGAGATTTTCTCTTGTCAGTGATGAAATCACGCTTGACGGAAACATGCTATCAAAAAGATCATACGAAAGAATAGGAGGGAAGGCATGACAAGAAACATAGGAATACCAGTTCAAACACCAACAACTGAATGTGCTGATCATCTTTGTCCTTTCCATGGAAAACTATCAGTCAGGGGTAAACTAATCGAGGGTAAAGTAGTCAGCTCTAAAGCACCAAAAATGATTGTAGTTCAACAACAAGCTCCAAAATTCATAACCAAATTCAAAAGATATGCTCGCAGTCAAAGCAAGATTCATGCTTACAAGCCATCTTGCATTGATGTAAAAGAGGGAGATATTGTTCTTACTGCCGAATGTAGGCCTATCTCAAAAAGTGTTTCATTTGTAGTATTGGAGGTTGTGTCCTAATGGGAGCAACGAAGAGCCGTGCAGTTTCTGCAAAAGGAGTTCAAGAATTTCGACCATATGTCACAAGAGCATTGCCGCTTGGTGCGCAAGTAGTTTGTGCCGATAATACTGGCGCAAAAATATTGGAAATAATAATGGTACAAAAGACCAAGACTAGAGTTGCTAGATATCCATCAGCGGCTGTTGGGGATTTTGTTAATGTAGTTGTTAAAAAAGGCCCAGGTGAGCTTAGAAAACAGATCTATGGTGCAGTTATTGTTCGACAAAAATATGCAATAAAGCGACTAAACGGAGTTAGAGTTACGTTTGAAGACAATGCCGCGGTACTCGTTACTCCTGAAGGTGAAATCAAAGGTACTGAAATCAAAGGTCCAGTCGCGGCAGAAGCTTCAGAAAAATGGCCAAGAATAGCAAATCTTGCATCTATGGTGGTATGAAATGAAACCAACAATAGTTAGAAATCGACAGATATTTCAAGCGGCACATCACACCCGAAGCAAACAACTCGGTGCAACACTTTCAAAAGAACTACGAAAAAAATATGGAAGACGTAGTGCACGGGTGATTGAAGGGGACACTATACGAGTTTTGCGTGGTGAATTCAAGGGAATAGATGGCAAAGTAACCAAAACATCAACTAAAAAAAACAGTGTAGCAGTCGAAGGAATAAAACGTGAAAAATTGAAGGGAGGTAATGTTGACATTTACATACATACATCAAATGTAATGATAACTGGTTTGAATCTTAATGATAAATGGCGTCAAAATAAATTAGAAAAACAAAAGACAAAATTGTCAAAAGAAAAAGCTGTAGAGACACCAAAGGAAAAGCCACAAGAAAAACCTGTAAAAACGGTGGAGCCCGCTAAAGTAAAACCAACAAAAGAAACTACAAAAGTAAAACCAAAATCCTCTACAAAAGAAACAAAACAAACAAAAGCGGCAAAATCAGCCAAAAAGGAGAAAGAGTAATGGTTAGCATCGCAGGTAGCAAGAAACTGAAAAGACAAATGTCGCCCATCTTCTGGGGCATTACAAGAAAGGACGATCGATTCGTCGTAACTGTTAGACCCGGTGGGCATTCAAAACATGCTGCAATTCCAAGTGCTGTGTTTATTCGGGACACTCTAAAATTAGCAACTACTCTAAGAGAAGCAAAATCTGCTATTTATGGTGGAAAAATCAAAGTAGATGGCGTTATACGAAAATCACTTCATCATGGAATTGGTCTTATGGATGTAGTTGAACTTGATGGTTTATCTGACGTATACAGATTGGTACCAAAAAATTCAATGGTACTGCAACCAATTGTGATAAATTCTTCAGAAAAAACAAAGAAGATTGTTAAAGTAACAAGTAAGCTAACAATAAAAGGTTCAAAGACGCAACTTGGGTTTCATGATGGACGTTCTCTCATCTCTGATACTAAAGTAAACGTGGATGATTCATGTGTAATGCAGATACCAGAACAAAAAATTCTTGATGTGATTAAACTAGAAAAAGGATCTAGAGTCATAGTAACAAGTGGAATCAATGCAGGTCACATAGGAAAAGTTGATGAAATTAAAGAAGGTTCATTTGTTCTCCCAAGACGTGCTGCTGTAAACATTGGTGAAAGACAAATTGAAATTCCAACCGATCTTATTATGGCAGTAGGAAAAGATAAACCGGTAATACAAATAGAGTGATAACATGTCGCAAAAACTAGAAAACACAATGAAGAAAATTTCAATTGCCAAAGTTGTCTTAAATATGGGTGTTGGAAAATCTGGAGAACCAATAGAACAGGCAAAACTAGCTTTGGAACAGATCGCTGGACAAAAACCAAATTCACGCAATGCTAAAGCTACTCAAAGAGATTGGGGAGTTCATAAAGGCGAACCAATAGGTGTGGCTGTAACCCTGCGACGACAACCTGCAATTGAACTTATCAAAAGACTCTTTACTGCAAAAGGAAATCAGATGAAAGGATCATCATTTGACGATTTTGGAAATCTGTCATTTGGAATAAAAGAGCACATAGACATTCCTGGAGTAAAATATGATCCTCAAATTGGAATTTTGGGGCTAAATGTTTCCATCTCTTTGGAAAGACCAGGGTTTAACATTAGATTTAGAAGCAAACACAAAGCAAGCGTGGGTAATAATCATAGAATTACGAGTGAAGATGCAAAGGCATTTCTAACGAAAGAATTCGGAATAGAGGTAATGTAAATTGGTAAAAATTCGTGATTACAAAATAACAGGAAGAACAGTACATAAATTTGGTAAAGGTTCACGTTGGTGTAAGCGATGTGGAGATTACAATGCCGTGATTCAAAAGTATGATTTGGATCTGTGCCGACGCTGCTTTAGAGAAGTTGCTGTATCACTAGGATTTAGGAAGTTTAGATAAAAAATGCCATCAAATAATATCATTGCAAACTTATTTGTGACTTTATTCAATACGGAAGCCAGAAGGAAAGGCGAGTGCGTTGTATTGCCCTCATCAAAACTCGCTATGGAGGTGTTAAAAACCCTACAAAATCACAAATACATTGGAGAATTTGAACATGTTGACGATAAAAAAGGGGGCAAGTTCAAGATTCATCTTTTAGCAAAAATAACCAAATGCGGTGCCATCACACCACGATTCAAAGTCAAAAAAGACGAATATGTCAGTTGGGAGCAACAATATCTTCCGGCGTATTCTAGAGGCATGCTAATTGTGACTACGAATCAGGGAGTCATGTCTCATCACGAAGCAGTAAAGAAAAGATTGGGAGGATTATTGATAGGATATGTCTACTAAGCAAATTGAAATTCACGAAACAACAATACCTGTACCTGACAAAGTTAAGGTTGCTCTGACAAAAAGGATGCTATATGTAGAAGGTCAGCTTGGAAAAACAAGAAAAGACTTCAAAAAAATACCAGTAGATCTCAGCGTCGATGGTAAAAATGTTGTACTAAAATCAATTGGAAACAGAAAACATGACTATGCTATATTCAATACTGCGCAATCAATCATCAAATCTCTCATAGAAGGCGTTCAAAAAGGCTATACCTTTAAGATGAAAATTGTATATGCGCACTTTCCAATAACAATTAAAATAAAAGATGGAAATATTTTGGTTGAAAATTTCCAAGGTGAACGAGCCCCACGAGTATCAAAAATCCGAGGTGATACCAAAGTCGTTACAAAAGGAGATGATGTCATATTAACAGGTCCAGTGCTAACGGATGTTTCTCAAACAGCTGCAAGTTTACAACAAAATACCAAAGTCAAAAATAAAGATCACAGGGTATTTCTTGACGGAATTTATCTTTTCGAAAAAACTCCCGGTATAGAAAAATAATTTTAGCAAAAGATTAAATCCGAATGTACTAGGAACAAAGTCTGTTGCCGCCCTAGCTCAGCGTGGTAGAGCAGCTGACTGTTAATCAGCTGGTCGTCAGTTCAAGTCTGACGGGCGGCGCCTTTGATATTTCTAAATTCGAATTTTGAAATATATTATTTTATTTATGGCAAATCAGATCGATATATTTCACATGTTTAATGTAATATATTTCAAAACCCGAAATTTGAAAGATTATTCATGATCACATTTCTGTTCATACTATTAGACTAGCTAGATCTAATACTGATCGCTACATTACGACTTATGCAGGAGGTTCGCATTGGCCAGAATACGACGTGCCAATAGATATTGCGTCGATTGTGGGGGAAGATTAGTGTATTACCCCCGCCTTTCCAATCCAAAAGCTCCAAACGAATACAGGGTTTTGGTTTATGCATGTCCAGACTGTACTAAAGATTTTGATAAACCAAAGATGTTTTCAATTAGACGAAATGTTGTTGAAGAGCCAATTGAAACTGTAGAAATAGAGATAGTTAAGGCAAGAGAAAAGATTCCTTCATAAAAGCTCAACCCCTGATAATTTTCTATAATTTACGCATAAAGTCATTTTTTCAGAAAATCGATTTTTGGAGGGGGGTTTAACGTTCGTGCGTGTGTATGCGAGCCAATGGGTAAAACACCACCATTACCTAGTTAAAGATACCAAAAGAATTCTTGTTACGAATAAAAGCTAAACCCTATAAAAAATAGATTTTGTGGTCTTTGTTAAACCACAGGATTTACACAGACTCTATCATTTTCAAGTGACAGTGTAAATGCTAAGGCCCCTTCTGATATTCCGCCTGTTTGACCTGGCGGAATATTATTGATTGTTAAGACACTACCGTCAACACTTACCCTTCCAATTTGATGTTTGGTAAGGGAACCAACTGCCAGACCACTCGTACAATCACCTGTTGCTTCAAGTTGTACAAGATGAGTGTGAAAATCACCAGCTTCCTTTTGTCCTACGCTGTCAACTGCGACGGGATGGCTTGTCGCTACAAGGACACCTTTATCAGTGAACCATGCATATCCAAAATTTTCATCCGTGTCGGTAGGAATGTCTGCACTTACAGTTACGGTGGTAGTATAAACACCCTGTTTAGAAACTGACGAGTCTACTACTGCTAGATGACCTGAGGCAAATGCAGCACCAAACATTGAAACTGCAAAAACTGCAACCATTGATGCCGCTAAGATTATTTTTGTTGTCATTAAAAGGCGTATGGTTTGAAATATTTATAAACCTGGTCTGCCATTTTTGGAAAACAAATTTTAAAACTGCAATTTTTACAGAAAATAATCTGTTGTATACCACATTTTACATTCACACTTTTATGATTAATTTTTTCCAAAAATGGAATTTTATCAGCATCTTTCTTATGATTGAACTATCCTGAATTTTTTCTTAATTATGTTCTCTCGGTTAATTAAGAAAAATTAATTCTTTAATTGTTTGTTTAAAATAGAAGACTCTGAAATTTGTGCCTCAACATCAAAACTTGCAAGGTCTAAATTTTCACTTGGCATATCTGTTTTCAATCTCTCAATATCGCTAGATTTTGTAGTTTTAAATTCGGGCAAATGTTTCACTTTGAATACTGCGTCAGCTTGTATTGCAGTTGCAACTGAAATTATAGAAAGCAAAAATACACTAGTAAACGAAATGCCCAAAATGGTTTTTGAATTCATTGAGGAATTTAGATCTTTAAAATATTTAATATCCATCTCCCAAGAATGGAAATGATACAAAATTTTTGCTATCTTGTTTTTCTTAGAAATGAATCCAGGACAAACTAATGTAAAACTAAACAAACTGTGGAGTGTGTGGGAAATAACTAGGTTACATAAAACCTACCCATCAGTTTGTTATTCTCTATCCAAAGAGGTAACTTATCATACCGCGGGTGTCTCAAAAGATTACACCACGTTTCAATAAAACCATCTTTAAGCCAAAAATTTAGTTCCTGAATCTATCATATCTGACTATGTGTGTTGACCTTTTCACTGTCCCGTAAAGAGATACACAAAAGCCAATAGCGCTAACTAATAGTGAGCCATATTGAGCATATCTTATCTGATCACACATTTGAAGTAGGTTCATGTCTAGGCTGTTCACATCTATTGCCGATTCACATGCCTGTAGGTAGTTTCTCAGCAGTGAATATTCTGCCATGCCAATGACTACAATAATCATGCCACTGACGAGGATTAAACCTCGCATATGCTTTAAAATAAGTGGATGGAGAATATGGGAATGAATGTGTAATTTGGAAATACTCACTAGTGCACCATATTTAACACTAAATTCAAAGAAATTCATGACAATTCCATGAGGGAAAAAATCTGCTGGGTCTATATTGTGGAAATAACAGTTGGTTACAAAAAACTGTTAGACCCAAGCAGTTAATGATATTAGTATCATTAGCGATATTACATCTAGTCTGTTCACTTGCAAAAAGACATGAGACATTACACATTTTTGAAAATGAAATATGTGATTTTTTCAATAAATTCAATTAATATCCAGTAATTCACATTAAATACCATAAATATAATGTCTAATCGTGGATAATTTCGATCTCAATCTAAAAAGTAAGGAGACACCTACTGATGCGCAGCTAAAAAAACTACAAGAGTACTTTAACGAAATGCCGATAGGTGAAATTCTGACAGGTTTACACTTTGCAAAAAACAGATGGACTGCAAAAGATGCAGGTGTACTAAAAGTAGGACGTAAAAGTATAATTAATAGAGAAGTTCATGCCGTGACATCTGAACAAGCTCAATGGCGATTAAAAAACTGGAAAATGATGATTTCAAATTATAGAAAACGTGGATACAGTTATCCGACTATATCTAGAATTAAAAAAATTCTTCAAGAAATTAGTAATAAAAAATCTAAGTAGTTGCTTCTACACTCTTTGGTGTTGGAAGATTTGTAGGCAGATCTGGAATGGTTGTACGTACATGGCCTTCTAGTATTGACTGTGCTTCTTCCAGTATTGCCGTAGTGTCTGCGCTTCCAGTCTCTATTGCAATATTCTCATGTCCATTAACCGATGCACCTGTCATGATATCACCAAGTATGGCTGATAAATCTTGCATAGATGAATTTGCTTCTGGCATGAGGTTGCCAAGTCCAGCTCCTAATCCCTTGATTATAGACATGCATGGGCTTAATGTAACCACTACGTCTCCTAATTCTGAAATAGTGTTTAATCTAATTTGGATCTGTTCCATCGCAAGCTTTGCGCTTGTCACCATCTTGTTCATCTTTCTAATCTCATGTAATTCAGTAGCATATGCATTAGAATATTGTTTATCTTGAGTTCTTACTGCCTCAACAACTTTTTTGAAAATAAATTCATCTTTTTCTTTTAATTTTTTTGAAATTGAATCAAGCTTTACTATTTGTAATTGAAGCCTTTTTTGTGCTTCATCGATTTTTGGTTTAAGTGGAGTATCTGGTCTTACCTTATCGATTACTTTTTGTGATATGCTCTCCTTGTGTTGGTTCCACTTGTTTACAAAAGTCATAATTGTGTATCTAGGTCGAATTGATAATTTGGGTTTTAACCTGTCATGTGCCACGATTATGTGTAACTGTAGTTACAACCATGTGTGGTTACACACAAAGCTGTTTAGGAATTTACAAATAATGTTTCTAATTTCGAATTGTGAAATATTATGTATGGATTCTTTTACCCAAAGGTGAAGGTATAGATTTCAAAACCTGGCTTTGCAATTATGGTTAATGTATGAGTGCCTGCATTTTTACTTGAAATCAAATTATATAATCGATCGCCTGAAATATTTACTGTTCCATCTTGTACATCAGTTCCTGCGTTCTCAAATGTAATTGATTTTTCATCAAGTAAGACTTGCAGGACAGATTCATTTGCGGCCACTATGTTGACTGACTTTGCAAAATATGGAAGCGTTATCTTGCCATTTTCTGAAACAAGTTTCATTCTGTCGCCAAAATTTTGCCATTGACCTTCAAGGTAAAAATAATCGCGAGCTAATTTTTCCGGTAAAGAATATGTTACGATCTGATCTGGGTGGAATCCCTCTGAATTTCCAAGTTGATTTCTGCCAAATGCAAAATTGTATCCAAAATAAAGCTCTGGAGTCTGGGATGCAGTAAATTGGTGTTCTTCTAAATCCACTAGTGTTTCAGCTGACGCAGTATTCAAACCAAGAAGTTGATTTCTTTCTTGCAAAAGCTCTTGAATTATTTTTTCAGTCTCTGCATATCCTCCTTCACCGATATGATCATATCTGATGTATCCTTCAGAGTCTGTAATGTATTTTCTTGGCCAGTATCTGTTTTCAAATGCTTTCCATGTTTCCATATCATTGTCCTGTAACACAGGGTATGATATGTTGTATTGTTTTACTGCAGTTTGTACGTTGTCCAAATCTTTTTCAAATTCAAATTCTGGAGAATGAATTCCAATTATTAATAATCCATGGTCAACGTATTTTGTGTTCCATGCGGTGATGTAAGGTAAAGTCCTGATGCAATTAATGCAACTATATGTCCAAAAGTCATAAAGTATGACCTTGTCTTTCATGGCTTCCTTAATCTCTTCTGGAGTTGTATTGATATATCCTGATATGCCTACTAATTCAGGTGCCTTTTTGAATCTACTTTTGTCAATTTTTTGTATTTTTGTAGTTTCTTTACTCTGTGTCTGAAGGTTCTCATCCGGTTGATTTTGTGTTTTCTCTATTTGTGGCTCTAATGAAGAAAAATATGTACTAATCCCACCTATCGCAACTATTAGTATTATTCCCATTACAAGTGCTGTTTTTAATTCAGTTTTCATTTTTTCATCCTTGTAATAACAAATTATTTAAAAACGGAAAACTAGCTATCGCTGCTAACTGATTAGTATATACTAACACTCCTAAAATTATAATAAATAAACCCATGATTATTGAATAATATTTTAGATGCTTACTTAGTCCTCTAATTATTCTTGTAAATCTTGAAAAGAATATTCCCATTAAGATAAATGGAATTCCAAGTCCAAATGAATAGGAAAGTAACAAAGTAAACGATTGCCCTGGTGATGTTGCAGCTAAAGTAAGAATACTTCCTAGTATTGGACCTATACAAGGTGTCCATCCTGCTGCAAAAGCTAATCCGAAAAGAAATGATAAAGGATAGCTGGATTTGGTGCGATTTGGAAAGAATTTTTTTTCAAAATTTAGTTTACGTATTTTGGTTGACAATAACATAAAGGCGCCAAAACCAATTATGACAACACCACCTACCTGATTAAATCCAGAAATCAGATTTACTGCAGAGCTTGATAAGACACTGTTTAGAATTACTCCAAACACTGAAAAGACAACAGAAAATCCAAGAACAAAAAAGACTGTGTTTAGTACTATGTTTAACCTATTTGAAACAAGGTTTACAGTCCCATTAGTTCTTTGAAGTTCTGTTATTGTAGTCCCAGATAGATATGCAAGAAAAGCAGGTATCATGGGCAGTATGCAAGGTGCTAAAAATGAACCTAAACCGGCTATGGCTGCGATTACTATGGATATTTCTGGCATTAACTTGAATTGACTCTTTTTTTATTAATACATTGTTCCAAATCTACTCCAAATCAAAGATCAATTTTTATCCTTGATGTATTGACCAAATTTTATGAATAAAAGAATTATATTTGTTGGATTGGTCTTAGGTGCGATAATTGCTGTAGCTATGATTCTAAATTACATTTCACGTATGGCTCATGTCTAGAAAATTTTAAATTTCCGGCCTGCCTGTTCCAATACATCCAGTGATCTTTCAATATGATTCTTTGATAGCCATGCAGTAATGGAAATTCTTACTCTTGCTTTATTCATCTTAACTGTAGGATATCTAATTGGTTGTGCAAAAATTCCATTATCGAAAAGATATCTTCCAAAGTCTAGTGTTGTTTTTTCATTTCCTATTATAATTGGGATGATCTGACTTGATGAATTAATCTCATATCCTAAAGATCTTAAACCCGAATGCATAAGCTGAATATTTTTCCAAAGCTTTTTTCTTTGTTGTTCTCTATTTGAAGTAAATCGATCTAGTGCAAGTTCAACAAAAATATTTGGTAACGCTGAAGTGTAAATAAAAGATTTTGATTTATTTATCAAAAATTCAATTACTTTATTTTTTGAAGCAACGTATCCACCAAATGCTCCAAGTCCTTTACTCAAACTACTTACATACAGATCAATTTTTCTTTCAACACCAAAATGTTGACCAGTGCCAGTTCCATCTGAACCTGTAACAAAATCTCCATGCGCATCATCCAATGTCAGTATGGCATTATTTTTGGAGGCAATTTGCGAGATTTCTTTTAAATTTGCAAAATCTCCATCCATGCTAAAAACTCCCTCTGTTACTATGAACTTACGATGCGCTTTTTGACTGATCTTTCTCTCAAGATCTATCATATCGTTATGTTTGTAGATTGTAATTTTTGCACCTGATAATCTACAAGCTTCAATTATGCTTACATGGTTTAATTCATCACTAAGAATGTGATCGCCTCTTTGTGCGAGTGTAGATATTGTGCCTAAATTTGTCATGTACCCTGTAGGAAAAATCAACGAAGATTCTTGAGATTTGTGAATAGCAAGTTTTTCTTCTAATATTTTAAATGATGGAACATTTCCTGCTATCAATCTTGAGCTTGATTGTAATTGTTTATTTAAAATATGATTAGTAACTAGTCCAAGATAATCATTTGAGCAGAGATTGATCAGTTTTCTACGTTTGAATATGAAGTATGGGCCTTCATCACTACCATGTAGTAATGTTCGATATAGATTCCGATCTTTTAATTTTTTAAGACTGGAATTTACAAAATCAAATTTATGTTTCAAGGCCTATTTGTGATATCATTTGAAAATCATCTTTTGGAGTGTTGCCACCAATTGTCAAGTATCCTCCAGTAATAATCCCATTTGCACCACCAAGAAGTACCTTTTCCTGATCATTTGCAAGATGGATCTCGCGACCACCTGCTATCTTAAGTATAGTCTTTGGCATCAAAAATCTATACACTGCAATTGTGCGAAGTATCTCTCCAAGCGATACTTTTTGTTGAGATTCAAGCGGTGTTCCTTTTTGTGGTACTAGTATGTTTATTGGACATTCTTCTGGAGCCAATTCTGATAGGTCGAGACCTAACTCTAATCTTTGTATTCTTGATTCTCCCATGCCTATAATTCCGCCGCAACAAAGCTCGAGCCCGTTTTTTTTCACAATTTTGGCCGTATCAATTCTGTCTTGATATGTGTGTGTAGTGCAAATATTAGCAAAGAAACTTCTTGCCGCTTCTAAGTTATGATTATATCTTTTTACTCCAAGATTTTTAAGACGAATTGCCATTTTTTCTGTGATAAACCCAAGAGAACAATTCACTTCTATGCCAACCATGTCGTTAACTTTTTGAACAATGTCACAGATTTGATCAAAATCATGTTCTGATGGACCACGCCATGCACATACTAAACAGAAACTTTTGACGCCATCTTTTTTTGCTTTTTTAGCATTATCTATTATGATTTCCGACGGTAATAGTTTGTAAGTATCAATTTCTGATTTGTAAAATCCAGATTGGGAACAAAATGAACAGTCTTCGGAACAATTCCCTTTTTTTGCGTTAATCAGTGTTTCAACATCGACTAAATCACCATTAAATTTTCTTGTTATTTCATTTGCTGCACTTGAAAGATGTTCTAGATTCTCATCTGAAACATTAATGAGGAATCCTGCCTCTTCATAGGAAATCTCCTGACCTGAGAGAATTTTTTCTTTACATCTAGTTATAAATTCTAATTCTGAGCTCATAAGATGTTCTTTTTCATAATGTACTAATTAAGATTGTCTTGATTGTAAACCAATACAACTCATAGGGTTTACAATTTTTACGTGTGGTCTGGTGATTTTTCTAGTTTATCATGGTAGGACAAATGTGTCCTCTCTCAAGTTCATATCTCATTCCGCATTTATTACATGTCACAAACCTTGATGATTCTTTTCCACAACTGTGAATTTCATTTATTTGTAATATTTTTTTACAAATTGGACACTGACGGATCTGTGGCATAATAATCTGATTCATTTCGTAATATAAAAAAATATTAGTAGTGATCCCCGACAAAAACGATTGATACGTTATGCTTAATTATTACTATTATGAAGACTGCACATGGCGTCTAAAAAACGATCAAAACGATCTAAAAGATCAAAGCGAAGAGCTACTCCAGCGCCAACTCGTAAACAAATGATTACTGTTCACGCCGCCCTTAACAGTGCAAAAAGAGAACGCGATATGGCAAGAAGAGAAGGAAGGCGTTTGAAGAACTCGTTAGTTGTAAGAAACAGAATAATCAGAGAGATGGGCGTAAAACTCAGAAGAGCGCGAAGGAGATAATCAGATTACCTTCGTGACTTTTTTTATCGTATCTATGGTACCGTCAAGTAAGAAGTCTAATTCATTTTTCGAAATTGCAAGTGGCGGCACAAGCATTACAATGTTGTCAAGAGTACGGAGGTATAACTTGTGTTTTTTTGCTTCAACAAAAATTTTCTTATAAATTGATTTATCTGATTTAACTGCGATCTTTTTCTTTTTGTCACTTACAAGCTCAATTCCCATAAGCATGCCTTTATGTCTGACATCACCTACAAGATTCAATTCGTTAATTTCTGAAATTCGTGATTCGAATTGCTTGGCACTAGTTTGAATTTTAGAAATTAGTTTGTTTTTCTTATACATTCCAAGGTTAGTTAATGCTGTTGCGCATGCAAGGGGATTGCCTGTAAACGTGTGACCATGAAAGAAATGCCTCATCTCTCTGTAATTGCCAAGAAATGATTCGTAAACTCTCTTATTAGTTAGAGTGACTGCAAGTGGCAAATATCCCCCTGTAAGCATTTTTCCATATGTTACAATATCTGGTCTGCTATTTTGTGCTTGATATTCTATAAATGAGCCTAACCTGCCAAATCCAGTTGCAACCTCATCTAATACAAATAATACGTTGTATTTTTTGCACAATTGACTGATTTTTTTCTGAAAGTTTTGTGGATAAATCACAACTCCTCCTGCTACCTGTGCACCGCTTTCCATAAAAAAAGCTGCAATATCATTATTTTTTGAAAATATGTTTTCTATTTTATTAATACAAAAATCCTGATATTCTTTGAAAGTAAAACCTTTTGGTATCCTGTATTTTTCTGGAGTTGGTGTTCTAATTACTGGGAAAAGTAATTTTTTAAATCTTGAAAAAAATAGTGGAACATAACCAAGAGACATGGATCCAACCGTATCACCATGATACCCATTTTGTAACGAGACGATTTTTGTTTTATTTTTTACTCCGATGTTTTGCCAATATTGTAATACCATCTTTACGGCAACTTCCATGGCCGTGGAACCATTGTCAGAATAAAATACCTTATTCATTCCAGGAGATATTTTGACAAGCTTTTCAGCAAGTGACTCTGCCTGATCATTTGTAAGGTTAAACAAAGATGAGTGTTGTAATTTTTTTGCCTGCCTTATCATGGCATTTACAAGTTCTTTTTTAGAATGTCCCCAGACATTACACCACATGCTTGCAACTCCATCAAGCAGTCTGTTGCCTTTTGCATCAATAAGCCACATTCCATCCCCCCTTGTTATTATGTCAAACTCTTTCCACTCTCTCATCTGTGTGTAAGGATGCCATACGTATTTTTTGGAATTCATTTAGTGCAACTCTGGCTTTGGCATTAATAATGGTACGGTGAACTCTTAAGGAATGTTTTGTAAAGGATATTGACCATGAAAGCGTATTTCATAACTGGCACTGATACTGGAGTAGGAAAAACTGTAATCACTGCAGGCCTTGCCGGCTCAATGAGAAAACTTGGTGTTAATGTAGGCGTAATGAAACCTATTGCTACAGGCATTACACAAAAAACAGGATTCAAATCATTGGATGTTGGTATTATTGTGGAAGCTTCTAGAACAAAAGATTCAGAAGATTTGATAAATCCTGTATTTCTGCCAATTCCGACTTCCCCATATGACGCAACAAAACTTTTGTCATTGCCTGTAGATATGCCACTGATCCTTACAACATTTACAAAATTATTATCTATTCATGACGTATTGTTAGTAGAAGGAATAGGGGGGATAATGACACCTATTACAAAAAATTTCTTTGTTGTTGATATGATAAAGGCAATGGATATTGAAACAATTATTGTAACAAGGGCAACTCTTGGAACATTGAATCACACTGTGATGACATATCAATTATGCAAAGATTTCGGTATCAAAGTAAAAGGACTTGTCATAAACAATTTTGATGAAAAAGGCTCAGCTGTAGAAAAAAATGCACCTATCACATTACACGAGATTACTGGTTTGGATATTTTGGGAGTGGTGCCCTTCATAAAGGATTACAACAAAATTGATGCAATGATTGAGATGGTAGGCAAAAAAGTCGACGTTGAGTCACTCATATCCTAAAAAGCTTAAGTTTTGACTGCTTTTTATTGGTAAGGAAACCAATTATGTCGTTAATTATATTCGAGAAAGGAAAATCTCCCATATTGTTGACGGTGTATATTCTGATTCCTATATCTATCCAATCTTCTAAAACAAACCATATGTTTTCTTTAATTGGTTGAATCTTGACAATCTCTTCTAATCTGTTTTTTATTGTAGGAAGATCATTTGTTTTTGGAAATGATATGATCAATGCATCTTGTGGAATTGTGTTTAGGGTTTTAATATCCGGTATCGCGATATCCACATAAACACTATTGGAAGTAATTTTTCGCTGACTTGGAATCAGTGCAGTGGTTAAAAGATAATGAATCAACCCTTCTACAAATATTCCTAGGGCCTCTGATTTGTTCTCAGCCAGTTTATCAAGTTGGTCTTCACATTCTTGATATATGACTCTTATGACTTCGGGGCTTTTGCCCTGTGCAATATCTGAAACAAGATACTTGCTATGCTTATCGATAGAAGTGTAAAGAATTTCCTTTATTTCCAACTGTGCAAAATATGTTATATCCTGTATTTCTTCTTTGCAAATTTGGATAACCCGATTTTTTTCATCTCTTCAGATTCTTTAATTACAGAATGATGCTGTTTTTCTTTATGCTTTTTTAGTTTTTTCTGGAGTTCTGGAAACTCATTAGCAAGTATCTTTAATGCATACAAGGCAGCATTAGCTGCCTTGTTTACTCCCACAGTTACAACGGGAGAACCAGTAGGCATTTCAGATATGGATAGAAGCGAATCCAGCCCCCCAAATGCTGAAAATTTGAACCGATCCGAACTTCCTGATTTATCATTGTATACCATTATGGGTACTCCTATTACTGGAATTACTGTGTGAGAGGAAATCATTCCTGGAAGATGAGCAGAACCTCCAGCGCCTGCTATTATCACTTTGAATCCGCTTTTTTCTGCATGTTTTGCATAATCTAAAAGCCTAGTTGGCGTTCTGTGAGCAGAAATGATTTGATCCTCATGTTTCACTCCAAACTCACCAAGAATCTCTGCAGCACTATGCATTATTTTACTATCTGAGCTTGAACCCATGATAATTCCGATCAGTGATTTTTTTGAATAACTCATAAGATCAAACGGGACTGAATTTTATTAAACTTTTAACTTCTTCAACTTTTTTGAGAAGCATATTAGTATCTTTTGTATCCTTTACATCTACTACGTTGAAATGTCCCATTTTTCTTTGTGGTTTTACTTCATCTTTTTGATACATCTTTAGATAAACTCCGTTGTTTTGCTCGATTGTTAATGGTTTGTATTTTCCTTGAAATTCTTGCGGCCCTAAAATATTGCACATTACAGTATGATGTAAAAGATCAGTATTACCAAGCTCTAATCCTAGAATTGCTCTCAGGTGCTGTTCAAACTGAGATGTTGAACTGGATTGCAAAGTATGATGCCCAGAATTATGTACTCGTGGAGCTATTTCATTAATGAGAACTCGATCGTCTTTTGTTACAAACATTTCAATGCCAAATACTCCTGCACCATGGAATACTTCCATTGTTTTTTTGGCAATGTTTTCGGCCTCTTCTGAAATTTTTTTATTAACTCTAGCAGGTGCAATTGTTAATTTTAGAATATTTTCTTCATGAATGTTTTCTACTAGAGGATAGGTTGCAATTTGTCCGTTTGTGTTTCTTGCAGCTATTACTGACACTTCCATTTCAAAATCAACTACTTTTTCAAGCATCATTGGTCTCCCACTAAATTGTTCGCATGCTTGTGTTATCTCTTCTGGATTTTCTATCCTAAAATTGCCTCTTCCATCATAAGCGTCTCTTCTAGCCTTTAGCATTACAGGATATCCAAAGGACTTGATCTTTTCCTTGGCGTCTTCAAACGAATTAATCTCCACAAAATCCGGTATTGGTAAACCGTTTTCACGTAAGAATTTCTTCTGCATGTACTTGTCTTGAATAATCCTCAGAGTAGAAGGAGCCGGATTTATTGTCATCCCAGAATTTATCGACTCTAAAACCTCACTATCTCCGGATTCTATCTCATATGTTATGATGTCTGACTGCAATGACAATTCTACAATGGCATTTTTATCTTTAAAATCTCCAACAATTTGTCTTGCACCAACTTTTGAGGCAGGACA
>Ga0209431_10001494_pt1 | contig 19340 bp, 9 predicted proteins | sample RifCSP13_3_FD_184021 | JGI IMG/M metagenome (GOLD analysis project Ga0209431, IMG submission 184021) | Soil microbial communities from Rifle, Colorado - Rifle CSP2_sed 13_3 (SPAdes) (version 2) | ecosystem: Environmental > Terrestrial > Deep subsurface > Rock core/Sediment | place: Rifle...
GTATTGTTGCTATTCGACGAACCACTCTCAAATCTTGATGTGGCCCTGAGGGAAGAGACACGCAGTGAGTTGCGCGAACTCGTGACGCGGCTCGGCTTGACTGCAGTCTACGTTACCCATGATCAGGAGGAGGCTTTCGCGCTTTGTGATCGCATCAGTGTGATGGTTGGAGGCCGTATGTTGCAGACAGATACGCCAAGGGAGTTGTATGAACACCCCGGGCAGGTTTCGGTTGCGCGCTTTCTTGGCCGGAATAATCTTATCCAGGCAATGCGCTTGAGTTCCAGCAAAGCTGCTGTCGGAGAATTCAAGACCCTTGAAGGCGGGCACACCTTACAACTAAACGTCCAACACGAAGACCTTACGCCTCTAAATAAGCCCTGTTTTCTCGCGATTCGACCTGAACACATTCTTTTTGCGAATGGAACCGCTAAGAGGGAGAACGTTCTTGCCGCTAAGGTCCGTGAGTTAAACTTTGCCGGCGCCACTTCGACTGTGAAGCTCGATGCAAACGGCTTAGTCTTGGAAGCATTATTACTCCAACCCGGTCGTATTGCAGTTGGAGACTCCGTCACCCTTATCCTCCCCGCCACCCGCCTATCACTTCTTAAAGATGACTGAGCCGCGGGGACAAAGGGCAACATTGAAAATGGGGAATGGGGCTAAAGAGCACGTACTCCCCGCGTCGTTTCCGCCTCGCCTGTTCTTACTCGTCGTCGTCGCTCTGGTGTTGTTCTACGGAGTTGTCTATCCGAATCTGCACATTGTGGTCGCCTCGCTCCACACCAATGGCCAGTGGTCTTTGGGAAATTATCGTCAGGCCTTGGCCCAGCTTGTGCTACTCGAATCGGTGTCTACCAGCATCGCCATTTCCACGCTCACGGTTCTGTTTTGCGCCTTAATAGGTATCCCTCTTGCTTTTCTCTTTGAACGTTACGCATTTCCGGGTAGGGATCTGTTTGCTGTTCTTGCCGCTTTGCCGCTGGTGTTGCCGCCGCTGGTAGGGACCATCGCCTTTATTTTTCTTTGTGGCGAGTCAGGTATTCTCGCTCGTGTCGTGCAAGGACTTCTTGATTTGCCACGATCACCCTGGACTCTGCAAGGTTGGCCGGCGTTATTGCTGTTCCATACCTATACTATGTACCCATTTTTTTATGTGCTTACAGGAGCAGGGTTACGACGCATCGACGCCGGACTCGCAGAAGCCGCGCGCAGCCTCGGTGCGGGAAGAGAACAAGTTATTTTTAGAGTCGTGCTACCGCAACTGACGCCCTCCCTAATAGCTGCCGGACTCCTAACCTTTATGACGTCGATGGCCTCCTTTAGCGCCCCACTGCTCTTTGGCGGCAACGTTCGCGTATTGACGCTAGAGATCTTTACGGCCCGACAGCGTGGCGACATCGGGGCGGCCACAACCGAGACGGTAATTCTGGCAATAATTTCGCTAAGCGCGCTGATCTTCTTTCAGCGCTATGAGGGGACCCGCCGGTTCGCCGCAGCAGCGATGAAAGGCGCTCCCAGCAGTCGCAAAAAAATTAAGGAAGGCCGAAACCGCGCGCTCGCTATCCTGGCAGGCATTGTTTTCTCACTGGTCCTGGTGTTGCCGGTCGCCACTCTAATTCTCGTAAGCTTCGCCCGCGATGGGCAATGGACGACTGAAACACTGCCGCCGGCCTACACCATGCAGAATTATGTCCGCGTTCTCACGGACAGAAGCGCGAGTGAGGTGTTCGTAAACAGCATTCTAATGTCTGCCATTGCCGCCCTGGCTGCTCTTGTGTGGAGCTTTTGTGTTGCCTCTCTGGTAACCAGCAAAACCCAGATTAAGGGCCGGCGTGTGATCTCTTTCCTGGTTCTCATCACGTGGGCATTGCCGGGGACCGTCGTAGCGGTGAGTATCGCAGAGGCGTACGGAAAGCCGAGTCTGCTGCTCGGCTCCTTTGTTTTAGTTGGTACGTTCTGGATCCTTCCTGTGATCTATTTTCTACGCTTCATGCCGCTTGTGGTACGTTCCGTGCAGGCCAGCATGGAACAGCTCGATGCGTCGGTCACGGAAGCGGCGGCCAGTTTGGGGGCGCGATGGTGGCGCAGGTTCTCTCATGTCACCCTACCATTAGTGTTACCGGGAGCCATCGCGGGAAGCCTGCTGGCATTTGTGATTGCCATGGGGGAATATGTTGCATCAGTGTTGGTGTTTGTGCCGAGAAATCGACCGGTCTCAATCGCAATAGCCTCCGAGTTACGTGACTTTAATTTAGGCTCCGCAGCGACCTACGGAGTGATTTTGGTTGCTATTATTGCTGCTTGCATGATTGCTGCAGCGAAACTGGAGCGTTCGCGCTAAGTAACGCAAGCTGTTAGCTTGCGGCGAGCGAGAGTGGAATGCTGATGCATAGGATCTCTTTCCGTCAAGCAAGATCTCGAATAATCGTTTGTGCCACGCTTTGTCTGCTGGCTACCCTGATATCGCCTCACCTGATTGGAAGCGGTCACAGTCAACAGACACCTGTCGGTTCTCCCGTCGACCAGATTACCCTCCACCAGGCTTTGATTGATCTCACGAATCCCTGGACCGTGATGTGCGTGGCTGCTCACCCAGACGACGAAGACGGCACAACCTTGACCATCCTCAGGCGCAAATACGGTGTGCACACCGTGAGCGTTTTTTCCACCTACGGCGAGGGCGGACAGAATGCCGTGGGCCCAGAGTTGTATGAGGAGCTTGGAGTAATCCGCGCCCGGGAAACGCGGGCTGCGGCCGAGATTCAAGGGTCGGAGCCACACTTTCTTGGCCTAAAAGATTTTGGTTACTCAAAATCGACCGAAGAAGCGTTTCGCGTTTGGGGACACGAGGAAGCATTGCGTCGTCTGGTGCAAAAATTTCGTGAACTCCAGCCGGATGTGGTCATTACAAACCACGATACTGCGCGCGGTCATGGGCATCACCAGGCAACCGGCCGATTGGTACTCGAGGCTTTTGAGGCGGCTGCGGACCCGAAACGCTTTCCGGAGCAATTAACCAAACTGAGAACGTGGCAGGCGCAGCGACTCTTTGTGCGAATGCTTTCGCGGCGCTCAACTACCGGACAAGAAACGGAAGCCGCCGAACGAGTAGTAACCATTGACCCCAATGAGCTAGATAAGGTTAGGGGAAACACATTTGCCGAGCAGGCGTTAAGCGCACTGCAACAACATGCTTCGCAGGGACCCTGGCCAAGAAACATTCAGGAATGGCTGCGACTTCAGAATAATCGGACGGGAAGGTTAAATCCTATCAGGTACAAGCTCGCCAGGGAGGCACAAGGCGTTCCCGCACTGCCAGATGGAGCGTCGACTTTTCTAGAAGGATTGAAGCTTCCTCAAAGCATCTTAGCCAGAACTGCACCGCCAGTGACCGATGGGCAACTGCTGACTAAGCACCTGGACGACTCAACTTTGGTGCTCAAGGCTTTGATAGCCTGGCGACGCGCTCAATCGACTCTATCAACAACGAGTGATGATTCCGCCAGGCTTCGTTTACTAAATACCAGAGCGGACCGGGCTTTTGCAGTCGCCGCTGGAGTGTCTTTAACACTCACCGCTCGCGAAGACATCCTGGTTCCTGGCGATAACACGTCATTTTCGATTAACGTGACAAATGCCGGCCCTCAAACAATTCAGTTGAACAAAATGACCTTGGATAGTTGGGGCGTCACAGTGCCCCTGGAAACTGCCGAGCAATTGTTGCCAGAAACAGAGACCAATCTCTCGATAGCGGGTAGAACGCCAACGACGGCTCACGTGACCGTCCCAAAACCGGCTCACCTTTATGATGGCTTACTTGAAGGTCAGAAGTTTTCAACTCATGCAGATCTCGACGTGGAAGGTGTCAATTTCTCCATCACCGCTGACACGCAGCTTGACGTAGCACCGGCAGTAGAAGTTCTGCGCCTAACCCCCTCCCCATACGTACTGACTCCCGCGACCATAGGCAAAAATCTACACTTCTCCCTTTCGTTAAGAAACAATCTGACCATACCATTTAACGGAACGCTGCAACTTGGTAGTAAGCAGCTGCGGATAAAAGAACTCAAGCAAGCGATTTCACTGAAACCCAATTCAGTGCAAGAGATGAAGTTTACGGAACCCATTCTGGCTACGGGTGTCCGCCGTCCAGCACGCTCCGTCAAAATACCGATCTCGATAGAACAAGCCGATACTCAATCCATTGTTACCCGCCTCGAAGTGCCGGTTGTTTACAGCGACGCGCGCGTAGCGCCAAGCAGGCGCATTGGCTACCTTGCAAGCTTCGATGACACACTGCAGAGTTCTCTTGCCGCGCTTGGTGTTACGGCACGCACTCTGAACATCCCGGACCTCGAGCAATCGCGTTTAGCGAAGTTGGATGTGATTATCATCGACAACCGTGGTTACGAGGCCCACGCTCAACTAAAGACTGTCAATTCCATCCTGCTACGGTTTGTCGAACAGGGCGGAACACTCATAGTCTTCTATCACAAAGACAATGAGTGGAACCCGGATGTGAACAAGGGCCGCTCTCAATTAGCCCCTTATCCAATCGTGCTGGGGGAAGAGAGAGTAACCAATGAAGATGCGCCAGTCAGATTTCTCGCCGCTAACCATCCCCTTCTATGGAGTCCGAATCATATTGGCGCCGCCGACTTCGAGGACTGGATTCAGGAACGCGGACTCTATTATCCAAAGGTTTGGGACAGGCATTACGTCCCACTCCTCTCGTCAAACGACCCGGGAGAGCCGCCGCTTGACGGAGGATTGCTGGTGGCACGATATGGGCGTGGGAATTATATCTACACGAGCATGGTATGGTACCGGCAGTTGCGCGCAGGCGTGCCGGGAGCGTACCGAATGTTAGCGAACATGATCAGTTACGGAAACAGGTGGGGCAGGACGCGGCGTTAGGATGGCTTTGACTTCCAGCAAATTCAAATAAACTATCTGGCTAAGGGACCGTTTGCAGTGATCCTTCGGGCTCGCCCGATTCTCCCTCGAGCTTTACACGTGCGCGCTCGAGGAAAACCTTGATCATAGTCCGGACGCGTTTCTGCATTTCCGTGCTGATTGCGGTCTCACCGACAAGCGCGGCCAACCGGTGAAGGTCTCTGGCGTGAGGACGGCGGAGCTCCACATGTTGGGCGATGCGAATAAGAACCTTATGTCCTCGCTCCTCAAAGGCTGCCGCATAACGAAGATAATTCTTCATTTCGCTTCTTGCCGGCGACCACTCCAGCCGCTCCGGTCGATCATCAGTCTTCTCCACTGCAAAGCTGGCATGAACTGAACCAATTACCGGAACGTCTGCGCGCACGATCCAGCGCATTATGCCGCCGGCCTCTTTTCGAATGCCTTCTATCCCAGGCATAAGGTCGACAAAGTTTCTCAGTTCTCCGAAAAATTCGCGGGCCCGCTCAATGGTGGTCTTGAGTTCAAATTGCTCAGAATACGAGGCTTTGATACGAAACATCTGCTCATCCTTCAACCTTGTAAACAGGCCAGTACCACTGCGCTGTAGCGAATGTGTGTACTGATTCCTCGTGGCGACAAAACCGAAGTTTGTCGTACAGTTGATAAATTACACGATGCGTCAGGCTGAGTAAACACAGAAGTTTGTCAACGAAAGGAACAAAGGTGAATATCGAGAATCAATGCCCGCGTTGCGGCGCCTCGCCACTCAAGAATTGGCAGGAATTAGATGAGGATGAACGCGAAGTAGTGAGGCGTTTGCCAGGATCCGCTGATTACTCTTCTGTAGAGCGCGAAAAGACGCATCGTTGGTGCGCTCGCTGCTGGTATGAGGAAAAGAATCATTTGGCATTGGACACCTAACAGCTCCCATTTGACATCGGTTCTCACAAGATCAATGCCTGTTCACCGCTGAAGCCGGACCCGACACTTCAGTAATCCGATCGTAGGCCTCACGAATTGCCCTCATGCGCTCGCGCAGGTTTTCCTCGAGCGCTGTGGCGGAATTGAAGCCGATCTTCAGGGCAAGGTCTTGCAGCGCCGGATGGTCGGCAGCCGGTAACCGCGCGGACTTGCCCAGCAGCAACCGCAGATGATGATCTACCGAGCGTAAAAGCGCGTAACCGTTGCTCAGAGCTTGATAGTCGTCACTTCCCAACGCACCCGTCGCCTCCAAGCGATCTAGTGTTGAACGCGTCGAGCGATCGTCACCCTGGTCCGGAAGATCGTCACGCAACTGCAGATAGCGCGTTGCAAAGTAGACATCAAGCATACCTCCCGCTGCATACTTAATGTCGATACCTCCGTGGCGGCCACGTCTTCCCTTCTCTCTCTCGAGCCGATCGCGTACCCTTCGCGTCTCTTCCTGAAGCTGCCGCCGGTCGAGCTTCGACGCCCGCTCGTGAATGGCATGCCGTGAGTGAGTTTCGACCATCTTCCCAAAATCCAAATTGCCTGCAACGGCCCGCAATTTCACGTAAGCAAGCCATTCCCAAACGTCGGCTCGATCCTTTACGTAGTCGAGAAATGATTGTGAACTCGTAACCAAAGGCCCGTTTTGACCGTTCGGGCGGAGGCGGAGATCGATGCGATACAGATAACCTTCACGCGTAATGCTGGACAACGCCACGATCATCAATTCGACCAGTCGAGCGTAGGCCTCATCCGGCGTCATCGACTCAAGTGGCGGTGATACTAAACTGTCGTAGACTACGATGAGATCGAGGTCTGACCCGTAGTCGACTCCGCCAGTGCCTAGCCGGCCCAACCCGAAAATCGCGATACGCGGACTGCAAGTGAGTTTCCCGAAACGCCGAACCAGTTCCCGGCGGGCAATGAGATAGGCGACATTGAGGCTGGCGATGGCCAGCTCCGTCTGTAACCGATTCGATTCGAAAACCGATAGTTCCTCTACCGCCTCGCCCACGCCAATCTCAACCAGCAGCATTGCCCATTGGCGTCGAAACGCCGAAAGTTCCGCCGAGAACGACTTCTGAGGATCAATTGCGGAGCGTAAAGCGCCTCGAAAATCTCGACTCTCCAATAACCCGGTATTGCTTGTCAAAGAGAGGATTAGAGAAGGATTGCTGGCGACCATTTCAGCAAACAGCTCCGATGCTCCGCACAGCCGCACGAGTACGTACAGATTGTCTTTGGAAATGTTGATGACATCGCTTGTCTTTTCCAATGATGAAGCCACTCGCAGGACCAGGGTCAGCGCCCTATGAGGATTCAAGGATGCGCGTGCCGATTGCAAGACCCATTCGGCGGCCGCTTCAACATTACGTGGTCGTTCGCTATCGCTGAGATATGGTAGAAAGATGCTCGTGACGGACTGGGCCATTGAGACGTCCTGGTCCAGAGCGCGGTTTGGTGGTAGAGACCAATGAAGCGGCAGTCCCGTTTCGGCAGGCTGTGTCGAAACCGGTTCCTCTCGTTCCGACTCCTTAAATATACGATTATAGGCCTTGCTTACATTATTGGTGTGCAATCTCAATGCGGCGTCAAATCGCGCCAACGCGTCTGTTCCTTTGTAATTCATTCGCCTGGCAACCAACAGACGCTGCTGAGCCAAGGTCGGAACAATATGAGTCTGGAGACCGTGTTCCATCTGCAAACGGTGTTCGAGGGTCCGCAGAAAGACATATGCATCAGAGAGCTCGGTCCTTTCCTGTTCGGTGACGAGGTTTCTATCCGCAAGCCGGCCCAAACTAATCAGCGTGTGAGAGACACGAAGCCATTCATCGCGCCCGCCGTGGGCTAGTTGTAACGCCTGCGCAATGAATTCAATTTCGCGGATACCACCCCGACTGAGTTTTACGTTATAGCCCCTGGCGTTCTGCTCTACGTGACGATCAATCTTTTGCTTGGCCAGCCGAACACTCGCCAGAGCATCGCGTACAGACACGTGCTGACGAAATACCTGGTCGTTTATCGCACTGTGGAAACGCAAGAAGAGAGGGCCAGAACCGGCTGACGATCGCGAGCGAATAAGGGCCTGCAATTCCCAGTTCTGAGCGTTATGGCGGTAATAACGAACTGCCTCGTCAAGCGAGCAAGCCAGGGCTCCGTCGCGTCCATGCGGCCGCAGTCGCAGATCGACGCGGTAAGCGGCGCCTTCACCAGTGGGCTGACCTACCACCCTGGCGACCGTTTCGGCCAGCTTTATGAAGTATTCTCGATTGGTGACCTCCCCCCGTTCTCCAGAACCTGCTGTTGTACCATCATCCGAATAAAGAAACATCAGATCAATGTCGGACGCGTAATTGAGTTCGAGTGAGCCAAGCTTACCCAGCGCAACAATACAGAACTCAGCGGTTGCTATCCGTCCGCGATCATCTTTACGACGCGGCGAGCCGTAACGGTTGTCCAACTCCTGACGAGCGAGGCTAAACGCGTAATCCAAAACTGCATCGGCGAGATTTGAAAGTTCTTCTGTGGTCTCAACGAGAGTATGAGTGCCACGGATATCGTGAAGGTAGGTGCGCAGGAGTTCGCGCCGGCGAAAGCGTGCCAGCAAGATCTGCGGATCTAATGAGGAGTTTGTCAGCGCGAAACGAGCAAGCGACTCCTTTAGATCCTCGCGAGTTCGGACCCGCGGGCTAACGCGTTCGCGGGAAAGCCAGGAAATGTACTCGGGGTTTTGCTCCAGAGTAGTCGCCAGCAGGGGACTCCAGGCACTCAGGGCTAGTGCGTCGGAAAGCAACCCCGCGTTACGGGCCAGCATTTGACAGGATCGTGGGCGATCGTGCTTCAGACGGTCGAGGAAAACCCGCGCACCATTCTCGTCAGGCAGATCCCTGAATAGAGAGTCGGGAGTCTGGAGTCTGGAGTCGAGAGTCAAAGTCTGGAGATTGCTGATTGCCAGGCCGAGTGCCAATTGCCAATTGCCGAGGTTGCGGCTCTGCCGCTTCCCTTGCGGTATGCCGATGGCTTACCGAGAGTTGAGCTTACTTTAATTAGGCTCTGCCTGCCCTTTTCCAAGGGTGAGCTTTCAGCCTTAGCCAGAGAGGCATAGCCGAAATGTAAGAAACCGCTCTCGGTATGCCGATGGCTTACCGAGAGTTGAGCTTACTTCAATTAGGCTCTGCCTGTCCTTTTCACGGGTGAGCTTTCAACCTTAGCCAGAGAAGGCACAGCCGAAATGCAAGAAACCGCTCTCGGTAAGCCATAGGCATACCGCAAGGGAAGCGTCAGAGCCGCAATTGGCAATCGGCAATTGACAATTGGCAATCGACAATCGGCAAACTCGGGACTCTAGACTCGCGACTCCAGACTCTTCAGATGTCGAAGTAAAGCGCGAACTCGAGTGGGTGCGGCCGCATCCGCAGTTGAGTTATCTCCTTCTCACGCTTGTAACCGATCCAGCGCTCAATCAATTGCGGACTAAAGACATCGCCTTTCAAAAGGAAATCGTGATCTGCCTCAAGAGCCTTGAACGATTCATCAAGCGAACCCGGTAGCGTAGGCACATCCTTCAGCTCTTCGGGCGACAGGTCGTAAATGTCCTTTTCTAAGGGCTCGCCCGGGTCGATCCGGTTCTGGACACCATCCAGGCCAGCCAGCACCATCGCAGAAAAAGCCAGGTAGGGGTTGCAGGAAGGATCGGGCGGACGAAACTCTAGCCGTTTCAGCTTGGGGTTAGTAGAGAACATCGGGATTCGAATTGCTGCAGAGCGGTTCCTTGCCGAATAAGCCAGGTTCACTGGCGCTTCAAAACCTGGCACCAGGCGCTTGTAGCTGTTCGTCGTTGGCGCCGCAAAGGCCACGACGGCAGCGGCATGCTTCAAGAGACCACCAATGTAGTAGCGAGCCATTTCGGACAAGCCTGCGTAACCATCGCCCGAAAACAGCGGCTTTTCGCCCTTCCACAGCGATTGGTGACAATGCATTCCCGAACCGTTGTCGCCAAACAGTGGTTTGGGCATGAAGGTGGCCGTCTTGCCATATTGATAAGCAGTATTGCGAACAACATATTTGAATATCTGCAGATTGTCAGCGGTGCCCAAAAGGGTCGAATAGCGGAAATCGATTTCACATTGACCAGCCGTCGCAACTTCGTGGTGGTGGCACTCGACAGTGATGCCGCATTTTGCGAGCGTCAGGGAGATTTCAGATCGTAAATCACTGAGCGTATCTATTGGTGGGCAAGGTACGTAACCCTCTTTGGGACGAATGCGGTAGCCGAGGTTTGTGCCCTGAAACTCATTTGCCTCGCGCCCACTGTTCCAGTGCCCTTCGTCGGAATCGATCGCGTAGCCGGCAGATTGTTGGTCATTATGGAATTTGACAGAATCAAAAACAAAGAACTCGGCTTCGGGGCCAAAGTAAGCCGTATCTGCCAACCCCGTAAATCTCAGATAACTCTCAGCTCGCTGGGCGACGGAACGCGGATCATAAGGATATCCTTCTTTAGTGATTGGATCGACCGCACTGCCGATTAAACACAGGGTCGGCTGTTCGGCAAACGGATCCATCCAGAATCGGGTGGCATCCGGAACCAATAACATGTCGGATTCATGGATGGCGGCCCAGCCACGGATGGAGGAGCCATCGAAACCGAAACCGTCTTCGAACGTGTCTTCTCCAAGCTCTCCGATGGGGAAAGTCAAATGTTGCCAGGAGCCCGGTAGGTCAGTAAATCTCACAGAGACGAATTTTGCCCCTTGATCGGAGGCATATTTCAGCACAGTTTTAGCGTTCATGATTTCTCCTGAAAGGTAAAGGGAGTGTTAGGGGTGCTCTTCGCGCCAGCGGCCGGTTTTTGGTGCGAAGTGTAGTGAAAATCTTTCGACGGCAAGAAGCGAACGTCATACAGCGACGGCGCATAAAAAAGTACGCATTATAGTTGCGCAGTTCTTTATGTCAAGCTTTGACGGCCGGGCTAACTCTCGGCCTCCGAGCCCCTTTCTGACTAACTCCTTGCCGCTTTATGGTTTAAGGGCCCGGGTCACCATCACCTGCAAGCTGGCTGAAACAAAAAAGTTATAGACCCACCTGCCGTTTTCTGTTACATTGCGCGACTAAAGCGTTCCATTCGGGCTATTCTCCACTGTCGAATTCGAAATTATGTACAACCGTGCTTTGGTTATTGGAATCAGGTGGTTACAGGCTTTTCCGGGTAAGCAGGAGACCGCGAATTGACGACGGCAATTGAGCAAACGCTCGAAACTTATGGCATTGAGAACTGGGGCGCTGGATATTTTGACGTAAATCGCAAGGGCAATCTGATCGTTCGACCCGCCGAAGGGGATCCCCGCTCAGCAGACCTTAAAGAGATTATCGACGACTTGGAGCGACGCGGAATCACTGCGCCCGTGCTGCTCAGATTTCCTCAGCTGGTGGCCGCCCAGGTTAGAAAGCTTCAGCGCTCCTTTAGCAGGTCTATACGAGAGTTCGAATATCAAGGGGCGCACATGTGCGTCTATCCGATGAAGGTCAACCAGCAGCGCTCGGTGGTTGAGGAATACCTGCGTGAAGGTTCCCGGTACGACTTTGGCCTCGAAGCCGGATCCAAGGCCGAACTCTATGCAGCGCTGGCGCTCGAGCAATCGGCTGACAGCTTGCTGGTGTTGAACGGATTCAAAGATCAGGAATTTATTGAGCTGGCGTTCGCGGGCGCTCGCTGTGGCAAGCGTGTCGTTATCGTAATCGAAAAGCTAAATGAACTCGATCACGTGTTGAATGTTGCCGAGGATCATGAGGGACACATGCCCCTCCTGGGAATGCGGGTAAAGCTCTATTCCAAGGGATCCGGACGCTGGGAAAAGTCGGGTGGAGAAGCGGCAAAGTTTGGACTTACGACCACCGAGATGCTGGAGGTGATTCGCCGCCTGGAAGAAGCCGACCGCATTGACATGCTCAAGCTCCTTCACTTCCATATCGGCTCACAACTTACCGACATTAAACGTATCAAGAACGCGATGAAAGAAGCCGCTCGCGTTTATGCGAAGGTCTACCAAATGAAGGTCCCGGTAGACCTGCTCGATGTTGGTGGCGGTATGGCCGTCGATTACGATGGCTCAAAGACCGCGTTTGATTCGTCAGCCAACTATACCGCCCAGGAGTTTGCCAATGACGTTATTTACACCATCAAGCAGGTCTGCGACGACGAGAACGTGCCGCACCCGACCATCATTCAAGAGTCGGGACGCTTTCTGGCGGCTTATCACGCGATCCTGGTAACCAATGTACAGGATGAGATTGAAACTGTAGTTGAAGACATCACGCCTATCGAGATCGATGACGACGATCCACAGGTCGTCACCGAACTCGGAGAACTGCGGGAATCCGTTACGGTAAAGAACTATCGCGAGTATTACCACGATGCGCTCGAACATCGAGAAGAGCTGTTCACGCTCTTCAATCTGGGGCTGATTTCGCTCGAAGACCGCGCCAAAGGAGAGGTGCTTTTCTGGGACATCTGCGAACGGGCGGACAAATATGCCCAGCAGGCGAAATACGTGTCGGAGGAGTTTGACGATCTGCGCCGCCTGCTTTGTGCGAAGTATCTGACCAATTTTTCCGTCTTCCGCTCCGTCCCCGATCACTGGGCGCTTGATCAACTCTTTCCCATCGTGCCTGTCCATTGGCTCAACAAGCCGCCTACCGAGTACGCCACTTTGTGCGATATCACCTGCGACTCGGATGGCATCGTCGACAAGTTCGTCGATCTGCACGACGTCAAGCAGGTGCTCGAGCTGCATTCTCTGGTGCCAGGAGAGACCTACTATCTGGCATTCCTGCTCGTGGGTGCCTACCAGGAGGTTATGGGAAACAATCACAATCTCTTCGGCGCGCCCCACGAGGCACATGTCTACATTGATGAAGAGGGCTATTTAATAAAGAAGGTAATTCGCGGCACGACCGTCGGAGAGGCGGCAGAACGAGCCCGTTACGAACGTACCTTCCTCCATGATGGTTTTCGCCGTTTGATCAATCAGAGAGTTAAGGACGGAAACTTATCGGAGGCCGAGGGTGCTGAATTGGCCCAGTTTTATGAATCCCGCTATGACGCTTACACCTACTTATCAGTAAACGGTCGCCATACGCGCCGCCGCCGGACCGATTATTGATGTTCCTTGATTTTGGGGCAGGGTCGAATCCAGGGAATTCGAACGCTCATTACTTGAGAGGTATACAACCTTTATGGTTACTCAGCGAAAACCTAAAGCGTCGAAATATCTCGTCGCTCCTACCCGTCCTGTGCAGGTCGACCGTGATCGATCTGTGGCCGGGCTGCTGGAAAAGATGGAAGGGACGGGGTTTGGCGGTCGTCAACTAGCCGAGGCCCATCGTATCTGGCTAGACATGCTGGGAGATAACACTACGATTATGGTGGCTGCCGCGGGAGCGCTAATTCCCGCAGGCATGCGCCGCCTGCTGGCCTACGTCATAAAAAACCGCTTCGTCGATGTCCTGGTGTTGTCGGGGTCGATGCTCTTCCACGATCTTCATGAGACGCTTGGGCGTTATCATTTTCAGGCCCATCCGAGCATGACGGATGCTGAACTCGACTCAGCGCAAATTAGCCGTATGTGGGACCTGCTAGCCAGCGATGAGGAATACCGGGAAGCAAATGAGTGGGTAGGCGGTTTTACTAATCAATTGGACCAGACCCGGCCCTACTCAACCAGAGAGTTCCTGCATCTTCTGGGCCGTGAGCTGGCCGAGATTGCCTCGGAAGACGGTGTTCTTACTTCGGCCTACAAGGCGCGCGTGCCAATATTCTGTCCCGCCATTGCGGACAGCGGTATCTCGGTAGGCATTGCAGCGGCACGATTTGAGAAGAAGAACAATTTCCTGTTTGACGTGGTGCAAGATGTTCTTGACATGGTGAACATCACGGCGCGCGCGCGGCTGACGGGAGTAATAAATCTGGGCGGGGGCACGCCGAAGAGCTTTATTCAGCAAACGGAAGTCTCTTCATTCATCTTGAAGGACCACCATCAGGGACACAAGTACGCGATTCAGATAACTACAGACGCTCCCCATCCGGGTGGCCGGTCCAACGCAGTCTCGTTTGACGAAGGGCTGGTTTATGGAAAGTTGGCCCGCGGGGCACATACGGCCTACGTCAACTGTGATGCTACGATTGCGTTGCCCATCATTATCACCGCGCTCTCACAGACGGCAGCCAAATACATGAAGGGTCGCAAGCGACCTAATTTCACTTTCAGCCGAGAGTTGATCGTAGAAGTGCCATGAAAGTGGCGCAGCTTTGTTTGCCCAAACAGTTATCCCACCGCAGAAAAGAATTGACTCTCCAGCAGCAAACGTCATAGACTTTCAACGCACTTTTTCAGTAGTCTTATCTTGTAATGACGGCTGAACTAGTCGATTCCGACTTATTAGCTTTCCTTCTAGAAACCAAAACAGCGTGCCTTCAAAACACCCCATGCGGGATGCGCGCGCCTGCTCCCCTCAGATTAATGCTCCGGTGATTTTCCTTTCTGGTTTTACACGGGATGGTTTGTGGGCGCGCGAAAGAAGAACAGTTTATGACCTACCCCCGGTTAGTATTGATTGTTAGCGCCGGCCTGCTTCTTCCGGCTGTGATGTTCTTGCCGCCCAGTGAAGCTCGACGCTCGGGTGAAGACAACGACAGCGCCAAACAATCTGCAGCAACCGAGGCAGGCAGCCAACGTGTGCTTCAGAATTCCGGTTCTGCGGCCCAGAAATCAGCCGCCAAGATTCTCACACCGTATGTTAGCCAGGCCGTAGCTTTCGCTGAAACTCCCCCGCTGCGAGATCTAAAAGCAGTCAGGTTGTCCACTGAAGAGATGCGAGCACAGGAAGAAGCGCGTGAAGCTCGCGAAAAGAATGAGGAGAATACCATCAGTGTAAAGCGTCCGCTGGATCCCGGCATGACTATGCCCTTCGTCGATCCGACGCTTAAAACCCTCAAGGAGAAAACCTTCCGGACTGCGGCTGTTACCAACCCAATCCAAAGTTTCGATGGACCAGACATGGACGGCGGCGTGGCGCTTTTTGGAGGCCGTTTTGCTCCACCCGATTCAAATGCTGCGGTAGGGCCCAATCACATCATTGCCATCACTAATGGTGGCTTCATGATTTTTAACAAGACGGGCACTGTGCTTGTACCGCAAACGCGAATAAGCGCGCTTCTCACAGGAATACCGAATGCAGCCGACGACGATGGCGACCCCATAGCCTTGTATGACGCACTAGCCGATCGCTGGTTGTTGAGTCAATTCAATTTCCGGTTTGATTTCAACAACAGCATGCATGAGCACATTGCGATCTCCAAGACTGGCGATCCTACAGGGGGCTATTTCGTTTACGACTTTGCACTCACTCCGGGCAGGTTTGGCGACTATCCGCACTTCGGTGTCTGGCCTGATGGCTATTACATGTCCACGAACGATTTCAACCCGCCAGGCACCACTCTCCTTGGCGCCGGATTTTACGCCTTCGAACGAGCCGCGATGCTTGCTGGCAACCCTGCGGCCAAGCTTATCGCCTTTAATTCGGGCGCCACTGAAGGCGGTTTGCTTCCCGCAAATTTTCAAGGCTTCACGCCACCACCGAATGGTACGCCAAACCTCTTCATCGAATTTGACGGCGACGAATTTGGCGCCGTCACTGACTTGATTCGTGTTTTCGAGTTCAGGCCTGACTTCAATACGCCCGGCTCTTCGACACTGACCCAGTTACCCGACATCGCCACAGCCGCCTTTGACGCGCGCAGTCCTTCCGGCAGACAGGATATTGCGCAGCCGGCGCCGGCAACGTCTGGCGACTCGGTCGATGGCATCGCCGATCGTCTCATGCATCCGCTAAATTTTCGTGTCCTCCCGGGCGGCATCCAATCCTATGTCCTTAACTTTACCGTCAATGTCAGTGGCGTGAATCCTACCACTCCTGCCACTTATCAAGCCGGAGTGAGATGGATGGAGTTGCGCCGCAACTCCGGCACTGGCGCAGTTACAATCAACCAGCAAGCCACCTACGCGCCGGGCGCAGGAAACCCAACGGGCCGTGACCTCTGGATGGGAAGCATCGCTCAGGATGGCGAAGGCAATATCGCTCTGGCTGCCAACGCAAGCAACTCGACAGCGACGCCAACTCTTCTGGCTCCCACAGCCATTTACACCGGCCGGCTCGCTAGTGATCCAATCAACACCCTGCCTCAGAGTGAAGTGGATACGCTTGCTACGGTAACCAAAGGGGTGCAGACAGGAACCGGTAATCGCTGGGGCGATTATAGTTCAATGTTTGTTGATCCCGGCGACGACTGCACCTTCTGGGGGGCGTTCGAGTATGTTGACGCGCCGGCGGGAGGCTTCGACTGGAATACTCGCATCTTCAGTTTCAAGGTTAATCCTACTTGCGTAACCCCACCGAAAGGTTCATTCACCGGCACGATCACCGACTGCGTTTCAGGCTTGCCAGTGCAAAATGCAGTAGTCGAATCGACTGATCCCACAGGTTTCCTCAGAACCACCACGGCGTCGGGAACCTATTCAATTGATAACGCGGCTCCCGGAGAGTATGACGTCAGGGTTTCGAAGTTTGGCTATGCTACGAATGCAGGAGTGATAACAGTTACCAATGGCGAGACTGCAACTTTGAATCTGTGTATTCAGCCGATACCGGTTATGAATGCAGCCACAGCCACGATAGTCTCCGAAAGTTGTTCGCCGGCAAATGGTGCGATCGACCCCGGAGAAACAGTCACAGTAAGTTTATGTGTTCAGAACATCGGAGCCGCGGATACAACCAATCTCGTGGGCACCCTCCAGGCAACAAACGGCGTCACGAATCCCAGTGGGTCGCTCAACTATGGTGCGCTGACGGCTGGCGGGGGAGCGGTCTGTCGTGATTTTACGTTCACCGCTGACGCCACCTGCGGGGGCGTCATAACAGCTTCATTGCAACTTCAGGATGGACCAACCGATCTGGGGACCTTGAGCTACTCTTTCGATGTCGGGGCTCTGGGCGTGCCGCTTACAACCAACTACAGCAGTGGCAATATAGCTGTTCCCATAACCGACAACTCAACTGTCGACATTCCCATAAACGTTAGCGAAACGGGAGTCGTAAACGACGTTAACGTCTCAGTACGACTCAATCATACTTTCGACGCGGACCTTGTTATTTCGCTGGTGCATCCCGATGGCACCGTTGTATCACTGTCAATGAACCGCGGTAGCAATGGCGACAACTATGGCTTTGGCACGAACAACTGCTCAGGCAGCCACACCGTATTTGATGACTCGGCAGCCACCGCCGTCAGTGCTGGAACAGCGCCATTTGCAGGGTCTTTCCGGCCCGAATTGCCGTTGTCTGCCTTGAACGGCAAGCGGACAAACGGCACCTGGAAACTGAGGGTTAGCGATACGGGGACGCAGGACACTGGAACAATAGGATGTGCGCGGTTGGAGATAAACCGTCTTCAGTTCATCTGTTGCGGGGTTGCCGGTACACCAAATATTTTTACCGCGGGTACAACAATCGCATCCGAAAGCTGCCCTGCCGCAAACGGAGTTGTTGATCCCGGCGAGACGGTGAGCGTGAGTTTCTGCCTCCAAAACCTGGGCACCGGCGATACCAGTGACCTCGTAGCCACGCTCCAGGCGACCGGAGGCGTGGCATCACCGGGTGCGCCTCAAAGTTATGGCGTCCTTCTCAAGGGTGGCCCAACTGTTTGTCGCACTTTTACTTTCACCGCGAACGGCGCGTGTGGTGACGCGCTCACGGCTTCACTGCAACTGCAGGACGGGGCCATCAATCTGGGCACCGTCACGAACAACTTTACGTTGGGCACCAGTGTGTCAACCACTTCAACGTTTTCCAACATCACGGCTATTACCGTCCCGGGCTCGGGCTCAGCCGCAGGACCAGCGGCGCCCTATCCCTCAAATATCGCCGTAAGTGGGCTCACGGATACAGTTACGAAGGTCACGGTAACATTAACGAACATCGGTCACACTTTCCCCGATGATCTTGATCTGCTACTAGTGGGCCCCGGTGGAGAGAAACTGTTATTGATGTCAGACACCGGGGGTGGCACTGATATAGCGAACGTAAATCTCACGTTTGACGACTCGGCACCGTCTTCAATGCCTGATTCGACCGTGCTTACCTCGGGCACGTTCAGACCGACCAACATCAACTCCGGTGATGTCCTGGCGAGTCCGGCGCCGCCCGGCCCATATGCAGACCCGCAATTGTTATCGATCTTCAATGGGCTTAATCCGAATGGCACCTGGAGTCTTTATGTTGCAGACGACGCCAGTGGCGATGTGGGCAGCATAGCAGGCGGCTGGAGTCTAAACATTACCACCTCGGCACCAGTCTGTTGTGCACAGGCATGCACCCTAAGCTGCCCGGCTAACATTACGGTGAGTAACGATCCAAATCAGTGCGGCGCAGTGGTCAATTACCCGGGTCCGGCTACTTTAGGTTCGTGCGGGACAGTCGTCTGTTCCCCAGCGTCAGGCTCATTGTTTCCGACCGGCACAACCACTGTAACCTGCACAAGTACCGCCGGCCCCTCCTGTTCGTTCACTGTCACGGTAAACGACACCCAGGCTCCCGATATCACCTGCCCCGCTAATATTCGGCAGTCTGCAGATCCTGGCATGAACGGAGCCGTCGTAAACTATTCTTCACCCACGGCAACCGACAACTGTCCCAGTGTTATCACGCAATGCAGTCCGGCTTCCGGCTCAATATTCCCATTGGGAACCACAGCGGTGACCTGTACCGCAACCGATGCTGCGGCCAACACTGCGTCTTGCAACTTTAGTGTGACAATTGACCGCCCGCCTGCGTGGTCTACAGTTGGCGCCAACGGAGCGATAGATGAAGACAGCCTGGCAATCGCGGCAGTAGACAACTTTACCCTTGGTTTCGCAGGGTCGCACACTGGAACGATCAATGTACGCTACAACATTATCGCAGTGCGCGGAATCGCCAACCTGTGTCCTGCTACCAATTCAACTGTTACAGTGCGGTTCCAGGACAACGATGGAAGTGGCCCTAGCTCACAAGTGCTGTTTGAAATCCACAGTAGCAATGTTGCCATTGGTGGCAACACTGTCATCTATACGTTTGACAGCAACGATGCCGGCACCGGCGCGGACGGGGCCTTCCATACCTTCAGCGAAACTGTGCCGGGGCTGGATTTTGACTTTGCTAACAATATCTACTGGATTGAAGCAAGGATCCGCAGAACAAATTCGTCGCTGCTCACAAACCTTGCCGCGATTCAGATCTATGAGTCGAGCGGTACGCCTTGTCCTTAGGAACGGCTCAACTCCTTGGAGTGCGGGGACTTGTCACCGCTTTTGGAGTAGGAACGTCTTAACATTGAAAGCGGTGACAAGTCCCCG
>Ga0209431_10001495_pt1 | contig 19339 bp, 11 predicted proteins | sample RifCSP13_3_FD_184021 | JGI IMG/M metagenome (GOLD analysis project Ga0209431, IMG submission 184021) | Soil microbial communities from Rifle, Colorado - Rifle CSP2_sed 13_3 (SPAdes) (version 2) | ecosystem: Environmental > Terrestrial > Deep subsurface > Rock core/Sediment | place: Rifle...
CGGCGGGGATGGCCGACCGTACCACGAACCAGCCGTTTGTATGTTTTATCCGTCCGTCAATTAGTTGTAGATCGGATGTGGAACTTTCAATGCTTATTCGCTGATCATCTTTCTCAGGCGCTATCAGCAGCTTACGGCCAACAGCCATGGGCACAGCCTGAGGCTCTCCTTTTTCGTCGAGGATTACCGGTCCGTTTGCCTGGCGGCTGAAAAAGCCGGGGTGATCATCCATGATCCAGGTATTCCCAAACAGAACAGCAGGATAAAGTTCGATATTAAAACCAATTTTCCCGGTCCATTCAGCCGGTACCGGCTCATCCAGATCCACAGTAATTCTGAAATAGTCATTTTCGCCGCTTACCCTTATATTATATGTAAAATGCAGATCGGGATAAACAATGGGGTTAAAGCCCCTGCGGTTAATGGAGGAGTCGGGATACCACAGCTTAACAGATATTTCGTTAAGGTCTCTATCCACCGCACGGTCACCTACTTTTGGAATTGGCTGAAACTGTCCGGGCGTGGCTTCAAGCCTTACATCACCGTTGGTGGCTACCCGTATGCCATGCTGAATGATCCCGATGCCCCCCTGGTGACCTTCGGGGTAAATATCCTCAAACACCATTACGTTCAGGCCCGGGAGCTCGAAGTAGTTCTGTTCGTTGATGAGGAGTTTTTCCTTACCGGTGTTATTGGATTTACAGGAAAGAAGAAGCAGAATACACAGGAACGGAATAATGGATTTCATGACGTGAATTTTTGCATAAAGTAGGCGATTATTGGGAGAAATGCAAAAATCCCCGTCAACGCGCTTCGCGAAGGCGGGGACTTCTTATGGGGTGCTGAAATTATTTAACTGCTTTCTGATATTTCACGGTTCTTTCGTCATGAATAACACCGTTCCAGTTAAGCCCAAAACCAAAATCATAGGTATTTCCCTCTGAATCGATATGACAATTCATATCAAAGGGCACATCCTCCTGTTGAAGTTCCACGGTATTCATATTTAACGGCATCTGGAAAGGCAGCAAACCGGAAGGTTCTGCCACACCGGCGAGCATATCCATGACAGCCTGATCCTGAACGCCAAAGGTTACCAGTATAGCCTGTGCATTTTTTTCAAATTCACTGAATACCATAGGATTGGATACATTAATGACAACAACAACAGGCTTATCCCCGAGGGCTTTTCTGGCATCGAGTACCATTTTTAAATCCGTTGTGTTTACTGCGGTTACCGACTTGTTCTTAAAGGTCCGGTTGGTAAACTTCTCCAGGGGATCGCCACCGGCGATACTGGGATCACGTGCATCAACTGCCTTATAAGGACCAAATTGCAAACTGATGGGGATATATCCATTCCCTCCTCTTGCAGCATCTGCAGGATCATATCCGCTGCCGGAATTGGGACTCGTGATATACACCAGGGCTATGTCGGCCTCACCGGGATTATCGGTTACGTTGAAATATTTTTTTACCACCTCTATGCTTAAAGGGTATTCGAGTGAAGAAGGTGTTTCCCCGCCAAAGAAATTCCTACCTGCCGGGGTGTATTTCTTAGGCAGATAAACGGTAATATCCTTATTCAACGGCAATACCTTTTCCTTGTTCTTTAGCAATATCATCGACTTAAGCTGCGCGTCATACCCGGCTTTCATAAAATCGGGATTTCCAACCGTATTTTTTGTTTCTTCAACATTCAGATAAGGGTTTTCGAAAAGGCCGGTCCGGAAAATATTTTTCAGGAGACGAACTGCTGACTGCTCAAAACGTTGCCGCATGAATTCCTCGCCGTGTTCCTGAACCCCCATCTGATAAGCCTCCACTACCGGACCTTTATCGTTGTTACCGCCAAACTGGTCCATTCCCGCCATGATAGCCTTGTAGTGCCGTTCGGCAACCGGCATGGATTCCACACCCCATGGGGTTGTTCCAAAACTGTTCACGGCAGGATTATCCTTGGTGACGCCCCAATCGGTACAGGCAACACCATCGAAACCATAGGTTCCCCGGAGGAGGTCATTTATCAGGTAAGCGCTGTAACTGTTCCCGACATTTTCATTATTTTTTGTGTCTATGCCATTGGAAATTGTATAATAGGGCATCACGGCCGAGGCCATTTTGGTGGATCCTTCCAGTTTAAGACCACCCTCGGTGAAAGGGATGAGGTGATCAGCCAGGTTATTCCCGGGATAAACAGCATATTTGCCATAGGAGAAATGTGCATCGCGTCCTCCCTCCTCGGGTCCCCCGCCCGGCCAGTGTTTGATCATGGCATTTACACTGGTGTAACCCCAACCGCCTGCAATTTCATTTTCACCGGTTGATGTCTGGAAACCATCCACATAAGCACGTGCCATGTCGGCACTGAGTTGCGGACTTTCACCAAAAGTGCCGCCGAAACGATTCCATCGCGGCTCGGTGGCAAGGTCGATTTGCGGTGACAAGGCAGTGGCGATTCCCAATGCCCTGTATTCCTGTGCAGCAACCTGTCCGAAATTCTTAACCACATCAGCATCAAAAGTAGCTGCCATACCAAGCGAACCTGGCCACATGGATATCTGTCCCTCGGAACCAACATTGTATTCCGCCTCCGATCTGCTGCGATGCCTTGGGTCGGAGCTGTTGTTGGAAGGAATTCCAAAACCGATACCTTCACAGAGCGCCTGAATGTTGTTATTCCAGATAGCTGCGATTTCGGGACTTTCTACCGAAGTAACCAGCACATGCCTGAGGTTGTCATCCGTAAGGAATTTGATCTGCTGATCGCTGAGATCAGATGCATTCGCGCCGCTTTCCTTATAAGGTTTTCCACCATAGGTGGCAGCGCCAAACCGCGTTCCACCGGCAGGAACAGCCTGATGGGCGCTGTACAACATAAGACCGGCAATCTGTTCAATACTCATTTTCGAGGCCAGATCTTTGGCACGCTCATCAGCTGACAGGCGCCAGTCCTCATAGATGTCAAGATTCCCGTCCTTATTAAGGTCCTTGAAAGCATATCCCCCATCATATACCAGTTTAACTCCCGAACTGGTGTCATAGGCCAGCAATTGTCCGTGCTTATTGGTCACTTTCATCACACTGCCATCGGGACTTTCACTCCACTTTTTGCAGCTGCCCAGCAACAAGGATACTGCAGCAACCAACAATACGAAACTTATATTTCTTTTCATGCTCTTTTATAATTATGTTTAATACAGGGGTAATTAAAAAAGAATAAAAGTAAATCATCCTGCGCTTAACATAAAATATTTGGATATGCAAAATTCCGGTATTCGACAAACACCTGTGATCTTTCGATGAATTTCCGGCACTATGGGTTACAGTTTGTTTTCATTGGCTGCAAAAAAATTCCTGTTAACGCATAGAACACGGAATTTTAATAAAAAAGATCCACTTATTGTTAATATTCATTTGATAATTGGGTTGAGAATCGTATGTTTATTGTTCAAACAACCCAATTCCATAAATCTATGAATCCCCGCGCAGTGCTTCCTTCATTACAAGATCAAACAAGGGTTGCGTGGGATGTAATCATTATCGGGGGAGGAGCAACCGGTGCCGGCATAGCATTCGATGCTTCTGCACGTAGCTTCAAAACATTGTTGCTCGAACAGGCAGATTTTGGCAAGGGAACCTCTAGCCGCAGCACGAAACTGTTGCACGGAGGCGTGAGGTATATGGCGCAGGGCGATATTGTACTGGTGGTTGAAGCCCTTAAAGAGCGTGGACTGATACTTAAAAACGCACCGCATCTAACCGGAAATCAGGAATTTGTAATTCCTGTGTATTCCTGGTGGGAAGTTCTGAAGTATACAATGGGTCTGAAGTTATACGATATTCTTGCCGGACGCTTAAGCCTGGGGAAATCTCGTTTTATCAGCCGGAGCACTGCCTTGAAACATTTGCCGCTTTTACAGCCGAAGGGTCTCAAAGGCGGTGTGATATACCATGATGGTCAGTTTGACGATTCCCGCCTGCTGATTGCCCTCATCAGGTCATTGACAGACCGGGGAGGAGTTGCACTGAATTACTGCAAAGTCACCGGTCTGCAGAAAAATGTTACCGGGCATGTAACCGGGGTAAAGGTCATGGATCTTGAAACCGGGTATGAAACGGAGCTGAAAGCAAAAGTGGTTGTGAATGCAACCGGCGTATTTGCGGATGATATTCTCAAAATGGATCGTCCGGTAACCAAACGCACGATCCGTCCAAGCCAGGGTATCCATATCGTCCTGGACAATTCATTTCTTCAGAGCCGGTCAGCCATTATGATCCCAAAAACCACCGATGGCAGGGTTTTATTTGCCATACCCTGGTATGATAAAGTTGTGATGGGAACAACAGATACACCTATTGATACCATTAGTCTGGAACCAACAGCACTGGATGAGGAGATCAGTTTCATTCTCGAAACAGCCGGCAAATATCTGACACGGCCTCCAAAAAGGGAGGACATCCGATGCGTATTTGCGGGTTTGCGGCCCCTGGCTGCGAGTCCCGATGATCCCACTGCAACCCGTGAAATTTCGCGCAGGCACAAAATCACCATCTCCCCGGCCGGACTGGTAACCGTAGAAGGCGGTAAATGGACGATATATCGCCGAATGGCGCAGGATGCAATTGAAAAAATCATGCGGGCAGGCCTGCTCGAAAAGAGGGAATGCCGCACCGGACAATTGCCTGTGCATGGTTACACCCTGGAAAAACTCCACGGGCATTACCATGTTTATGGGATCCATGCATCCGAGATCCACAGCATGATTTCAGAAAACCCTTCGCTGGGCAAACCCATGCACCCGCGCCTGCCCTATACCCGGGCTGAAATGATCTGGATATGCAACCATGAGATGCCCAGGAAACTTGAGGATGTTCTTGCCCGAAGGACACGCGCCCTGCTGCTGGATGCAACTGCAAGCAGGGAAATTGCACCGGAAGTGGCGGGAATAATGGCAAAGGAGCTGGGATTTGATGAGGAATGGGAAAAGAAGGAAGTGGATGAGTATAATTTGCTTGTAGAGAAATATCTTTGCTAAACAGCGATAACCTGACAGACCATGAAGAAATTCATTCTCGCACTGGACCAGGGTACTACCAGTTCCCGTGCCATAGTATTCAACCACCAGGGTAAACCCGTTACCTCAGCACAGAAGGAATTCACCCAGCTATATCCCCAACCCGGTTGGGTAGAGCATGATGCATCGGAAATATGGTCAACCCAGGCAGGGGTTGCGCTTGAAGCCATAACCCGCGCAGGGATCAACAGCCCCGATATTGCCGCCATCGGCATAACCAACCAGCGCGAAACTACGGTGGTATGGGACCGCAGGACCGGAAAACCAATTTACAACGCGATTGTATGGCAGGACCGCAGAACCGCCGCTTTTTGTGACCAACTGAAAGCAGCAGGCCGGGGTAACCGGATACGGCAGAAGACCGGACTCATCATTGATGCCTATTTTTCAGCTACCAAGATAAAATGGATTCTGGATCATGTTGGGGGAGCCAGGCAGCTGGCAAATAACGGTCATCTTGCCTTCGGTACCATTGATACCTGGCTCGTATGGAACCTTACACAGGGAAAGCTTCATATTACCGATGTATCCAATGCTTCCAGGACCATGCTGTTCAATATCCATACCCTGGAATGGGACAACGACCTGCTCGAATTATTTGATATACCCCCCGGCATTCTGCCGGAAGTACGTTCATCGAGTGAAGTCTACGGTGAAACCACAGGTTTGTTTTCTACCCGCGTGCCGGTGGCAGGAATCGCAGGTGACCAGCAGGCTGCATTATTCGGACAATTGTGCGTAAATCCGGGTATGGTAAAAAACACCTATGGCACAGGTTGTTTTATGGTGATGAACACAGGCGACAAACCCATAGATTCAGGCAATAACCTTCTTACCACTGTTGCCTGGAAGGTTGACAATACTGTTCAATACGCGCTCGAAGGAAGCATCTTTATTGCCGGGGCAGTTGTGCAATGGCTGCGGGACAGCCTGGGAATAATACGGAAATCCTCGGAAGTGGAAAAACTTGCAGCCCGGGTAAAGGACAGTGAAGGCGTATATTTTGTTCCTGCATTTGCGGGGCTGGGGGCTCCGCATTGGAACCAGCACGCGAGAGGAACGCTGGTGGGGCTTACCAGGGGATCAACGGCTGCCCATATAGCACATGCTGCGCTGGAGAGCATAGCGTTCCAAACCCTGGAGGTGCTCCAGGCCATGCAGGCCGATTCGGGTATACGTATCAGGGAACTGCGGGTAGACGGGGGTGCAACGGTCAACAACCTGTTGATGCAATTCCAGGCTGACCTGATCGGTACCCGGGTGGTACGTCCCAGGATCACCGAGACCACCGCCCTGGGAGCTGCCTATCTGGCCGGACTGGCAGTGGGATACTGGAACAACATCGCTGATCTTGAACACCAATGGCAGCTCGATCGTGCATTTACACCAGAAATGTCACCCGAAAAAATCCATGAACTGGTTCATGGCTGGAACAGGGCGGTGAAAGCAACAGTTGCCTGGGCAGATGAATAATTTGCCAATGTGCCAATGTGCCAATATGCTAATATGCCAATGTGCTAATATGCTAATGTGCTAATATGCTAATGTGCTAATATGCTAATGTGTATAACATTCATAATTCATAATTCATAATTCCCCATGTCTCCATTTCTAGCAGAACTAACCGGTACCGCCCTCATCCTCATATTCGGAGGCGGTGTAGTAGCCAATGTGGTACTGAATAAAACTAAAGGCAATAACAGCGGATGGATCGTGATCACTTTCGGGTGGGCAATCGGGGTATATACTGGTGTGCTTGTGTCCGCCGAATACAGCGGGGCACATCTGAATCCCGCTATCACACTGGCCCTGGCAGTAGTAGGAAAATTCCCTTTTGCAAAAGTTGCGGGATATGTTGTTGCCCAGCTTATCGGTGCCATGCTGGGTGCATTCCTCGTTTGGATCGCATACAGGAAACATTTTGAGGCCACAAGCGATCCGGGTTCCATGCAGGCAATCTTTTGTACGGCTCCGAATATAAGGAGCTATATTGATAATCTCCTTACGGAAATCATCGGCACTTTCGTACTCACGCTTGCCGTTTTGTATATGGCTGCTCCCGAAGTGGGTCTGGGGGCTCTGAATGCCCTCCCGGTAGCATTGGTTGTGCTCGGGCTGGGATTATCCCTTGGAGGTCCCACAGGGTATGCCATCAATCCGGCCCGTGACCTGGGCCCCCGTATCATCCATGCCTTATTGCCAATTAAGCCAAAAGCAGGATTTGATCTCAACTATGCCTGGGTACCCATTGCAGGTCCGGTAATTGGCGGATTGCTTGCAGCCTTGTTTTGCCTGGTGGTGAATTAGGTATTAACCGGAAATTTTAAGACAAATTCGGTCTCATCCGTTCCGGAAAATACCGTTATGCTCCCGCCATGTATCCGCATGATCTCCCTGCTCAGGCTAAGGCCTATTCCGGATCCGTCTTTCTTTGTTGTAAAAAAAGGAATGAAGATGCTTTGCATGATATCCTGCGGAATTCCCGGGCCATTGTCGCGCACCCCGATGCATAGCTCATCATGATCAATCCTTGACACCATCCTGATTTCAGGATTAATTGTTTCCTTAAGGGCATGAACAGCATTGTTTATAAGATTTATCAGGACCTGTTCCACCAGTTTCTCATCTGCGGTCAGGCGCAGGTTATTCCCCTGGACGGCAATGGAAAGCCTGATGCCGTTGGTTTCCAGTTCAGGACCTGCCAGGGTTGAAACGCGATTCAACAATTCGCTGACGGAAAGCTCTGCGAATGCAGGTTTCTTTATCCGGGTAAGGCTCCGGTATGACTGCACAAATCCGATGAGTCCCCGGTTCCTTTTTTCAATGGAATGAAGCCCTTCAAGGGCATTTTTCAGAACAGTTTCATCCAGTTCCTGCAGGCTTTTTTGCTGCCCTTCACTTTCAAACATCCGTATGATGGTATTGGTTAGTGAATTAACAGGCGTCACCGAATTCATGATCTCATGGGTAAGTACCTGGATTAGTTTCTGCCAGGCATCCAGTTCTTCATCTTCCAGTTCATGCTGGATATTCTGAACCGAAACAAGCCTTACCTTTCTTCCCGATAGCCTGAATTCAGCAATTTTTAAAGATAAGCTTACCGTTTCACTGTCCACGTTTATCCGTACCATTTTTTGACGCCCCGGTTTCAAGTTGATCAGGAGCTCGGGCAGTTGTCCAGAAACCATGGAAAGCTCGGAAATATTTTTTAGCGATCTGACCCCCAATATTTTCCTGAAAGCCGCATTTACAGATTCAACTTCACCCGATTCATTAAACGAGATAATCCCCACACCTGCATGATCGATAATACTCCTGAAATAGAGCCGGTCTGTTTCCTTTTCGGTTTCAACTTTCCTGATAATACCAATGATCTCGTTATAAAGCATGTCTAGTTCCTCAAATGACCTGCCTTTACCTTTCTGCGTCCGCACCGAATCGAGATATCTCAGTGATTCCACAAAGGCTTTTAGCGTACGGTTGGTTTTGGTGACATAATTGATCAGGCTGCCGATCAGCAATATCCAGATCAATATGAATGTAAACCTGGCCACGAAAAGGTTCTCCTGAGTAAAGGACCACAAGACGAGGAGTCCGGTAAGCGCTATAAGGATAATCTGAACAACTACCTTTATCAGGAAATTTCTAAATAGCATACTTCTTTAGTTTATAATAGAGTGCCCTCCTGGATATACCCAGTTCTTTGACAGCCTTGGTAATGTTACCCCCGGATTTCGCAATTGACCTCCTGATGGCCTCCCTTTCAAGCTGTTCAAGGTTGAGAATATCCGCTAATGATTCCTGCATACGCGGACGGGCTCCGAAAAAGAAATCCTCCGTATTAAGAGTGCTTCCCTCACCCAGTATAACAGCTTTTTCGGCCATATGCTGCAGCTCCCTGATATTTCCGGGCCAGGAATATTGCAGTAATCTTTCCATAGCTGATTTATCAACTTTAAATTCGGATTTACAGTATTTTTCGGTATATTTTTTCAGGAAATGTTCCAGCAACGGGAGAATATCCTCCGTTCTGTTGCGTAAAGGTGGAATTTCCAGCTGGATCGTATTGATCCTGTATAAAAGATCTTCCCTGAACCGGCCATCTGTGGTAAGTTCGTGTACCGGTTTATTTGTAGCGGAGATGAGCCGTATATCAACAGGCACCGACCTGTTTGAACCGAGCCGGGTAACTTCGCGACTCTGAAGTGTAGTAAGTAATTTACTCTGCAGGGATGGAGGAACATTTCCGATCTCATCCAGAAAAAGCGTACCACCGGTGGCAATTTCAAACCTGCCGGGACGATCCTCCCTGGCGTCGGTAAACGCTCCTTTCAAATGACCGAATAGTTCGCTTTCAAACAATGTTTCGCTCAATGAACCCAGGTCTACCCCTATGAAAACCTCTTTGGAACGGGCTGATCTGCGGTGAATTTCCCTGGCTATGACCTCTTTTCCGGTTCCATTCTCACCCAGGATCAGCACACTGGCATCGGTGGCCGAAACCTTGTCAATGGTCCTGAATATTTTCTCCATCGCAGGAGAACTACCCATGAAAAAATCATACTGGTGGTCGATCTTTTCGCTCAGGTGTTTTTGCTTGTCACGCAAATTGTTGATCTCAAGCTTTGAGCGGCGCAATTCCCAGGCTTTGAAAACAGAGGCCAGCATTTTATCATCATCCCACGGCTTTTCAATGAAATCGGCAGCACCCTGCCTGATGGCATTCACAGCCAATTCAATTCCCGCGTAAGCCGTAATGAAGATAACCGAAACCGCAGGATCAACAGCCAGTATTTTATTCATCCAGAATATGCCCTCATTGCCTGTATTGATACCTGCCCTGAAATTCATATCCAGTAAGATTATATCAAAACTTTCCCTGGTCATCGCCTGGGGTATCAGATCCGGTTTCTTTTCGGTAATTACCGTTTCAAAATAACCCGAAAGTTGCAAACGCAAAGCAACCAGTATTTCCTCGTTATCATCAACAATCAGGATTTTCCCCTTTTTTTTCATGGCTGAATTTTTTGTATGCTGCCTCACCCCCTGCCCCTCGCCTCTTCCGAGGCTGTCCAATAAGTCAAAATATGAAAAACTCACGCAAAGCCGCTAAGTCGCAAAGAGCTGATTACCATAAATTTATTTCTTGGCGTCTTGGCGTCTTTGCGTCTTTGCGAGAAATAACTGCTTTTTAGACAACCCCGGCAGGGGGTGAGCCATAACAAAACTATTAAAATTAGTGCAATTATGGCGCTGTACTGTGAAATTTTTGCACACCTCCAAACCCCGGCACTTACCTTTTGTATTCATTGTGTGATTGTTATATTGCTGGCACGACTCTTGGCCCTGTCCGGTGAAACACATAAGCCATTACCGTCATGTTTAAAAACTATCTGTTGATAACACTAAGAAGTATTCTCAGGGACAAGGTTTTCCTGATTCTCAATGTATTGGGGCTTACCCTGGGTATAACCGGCAGCATTCTTATCATGCTGTTTGTGCGCCATGAGGTCAGCTATGAAAACTTTCACGAAAAAGCAGACAGGATCTACCGGGTAAATATGTATGCCAACATGGAGGGTAAAGAAATATCGGCCGCTATTACTGCACCGCCACAGGCCAGGGTATTCAAAGAGGAGTTTCCCGAGATCGAGGAAGCTGCCCGGTACTATTATCCTATGGATCAGAAAGTAACTGTTAACAATATAACTTACCATGAGAAGAATTTCTTTTATGCTGATCACGACTTCCTCCATGTTTTCAATTTCCCGCTTGAAAATGGAGACCCGAATACAGTCCTGAGCCTGCCTTTTTCTGTTATTCTCACACCGCAAACCGCTCAGAGATTATTCGGTACAGGGGATGTCATCGGCAAAAGCATAATCCTGAATAATGACCAGTTATACCAGGTAACCGGTGTGGTCCGGGAAATTCCGGGCAATACACATTTCCAGTTCGATTACCTTGCATCATTCAATTCGCTCGAGCTTAGCAAAACTGAATTCTGGCTGTCGCAAATGCTTGAAACGTATATCGTTCTGCAAAAGGATTATCCGTATCAGGATCTTGAAGAAAAATTCATTGGATTGCTTGATAAATATGTAATGCCGCAAATTAAAATGCTAATACCTGTTAAGGCCAACAACTATAAGGAGTTTGAGGCAACGGGAAATGTATTCAGGTTTCATTTGCAGCCCCTGTTAAATATTCATCTCAATACCAAGTACATGCTCAGCTACGGTCAGAGCACCGATAAAGTATATATTTACTTTTTCCTTATAGTTGCTGCATTCCTTCTTTTCATTGCCATCACGAACTTCATGAACCTTGCTACCGCCAGGTATTCATACCGTACCAAGGAAGTCGGGATAAAAAAGGTCATCGGATCAACCCGAACGCAACTCATGGTGCAATTTCTCACCGAATCAACCGTCATTGCCGTATTGGCAGTGATCATCGCACTGACCCTGGTGGAACTCATATTACCCGGATTCAACAATTTCACGGGAAAACATCTGGCCATCGGTTACCTGGACCATTGGTATGCCATACCCGTGCTTCTGGGACTTACCATACTTATTGGTGTGCTTTCGGGCCTCTACCCCGCCTTTTATCTTTCATCCTTTAAGCCGATCGAGATCCTGAAATCCAAGGTTCAGGGCGGATCGCGCAATATCAGGCTGAGGTCGGTTCTGGTAGTTGTTCAGTTCACCATAACAATCATTCTTTTGATCGGCACATTCATTGTTTCTGCTCAGTTACGCTTTATCAGGAACAAAGACCTGGGATTTGACAAGGCAAATGTCCTGGTGGTTAAGAACACAGGCGATCTTGGAGAGCAATCCGAAACTTTCAGGGAGCAGGTCATAAAAATTCCGGGTGTGATGCTCGCCAGCCGTTCCTGGACCTTTCCCGGTGATATCTATTCCGGATCTACCTATCAGATACAGGGCGATTCTCTTGACAAGATGTACCATTTTGAAATCATCCACGGAGATTATGATTTTATTCCCACGCTGGATATGAAAATAGTGCAGGGCAGGAATTTCTCCAGGGAATTTTCCACCGATAATGCAGCCATTATCATCAATCAGCGGGCAGTTGAATTTCTGGGACTAAAACAACCGGTCGGAGCAAGGCTCACCACACCCAATGCCCAGGGAGGACAGGATGTTTTTGAGATCATCGGGGTAATTGAAGATGTGTATTACAAGTCATTACACGAACGCATAGAACCTACCATGATTGGTTTGAATACAAGCAAATCGAATTCATACACCATAATTAAGCTGAGCGGGGAAGATGCCATGCAAACCATCAGACAGATTGAGAAAACCTGGAAAGGCATTCTGCCTGACCAGGCCCTGGAATATACCTTTATCGATGAAAACCTGAATACGCTTTATAAGGCTGAAACAAGGGCATCCAGGCTGTTTACCATGTTTTCAATTCTGGCTGTGTTTGTGGCCTGTCTGGGATTGCTTGGCCTGAGTGCCTTCACTGCCGAAAAACGCACCAAAGAGATCGGCATACGGAAGGTACATGGAGCAACAATTCCGGTAATTCTTCGCCTGCTGTCCAGGGAGATAATTATCCTCATCGGCATTTCATCGGTGATCGCCTGGCCTGTTGTTTATTATTTCATGCACCGCTGGCTGCAAAATTTTGCTTACCAGACCGGGATCAACCTGATTGTATTTGTGATCTCCTCCCTGCTGGCACTTATTATAGCCCTGGTAGTTGTGGTTTACCAGTCGTTGCGCGCAGCACGGATCAATCCTGTTGTTGCGCTGAAGTATGAATAATACCTCACCCCTTCCCCTCTCCCCAGGGAGTGGGGAAATGCAAATTTTTAAAATTTACTCTTCATATATTATTATATATCTGTTCTTTACAATAATATTCCCAATATTGCCGTACTAAAACAGTACCCCTGTTTTTAACAATTTCTTTTCGCAGTAGTGTTGTGGTGCCGGTTTGATTGACTTCGTACAAAGTATGCACTAAGTTTACTTTACGAATTAATTAAACCTTACTATGAAAAACAAACTGCGCTGTAAAAGTCTTCTTGCATTCTTGATTCTGCTGATTGCCGGTACTGCTTTGGGGCAGCAGGGAACAGTTACGGTTTCCGGAACTGTCATAAACGGAGAGGATAACAGTACACTTCCCATGGCTACCGTGCAGATCAAAGGCACAAACCAGGGAACCGTAACGGATATGGATGGCAAATTTTATCTCGAGAATGTATCTGCTGATGTCATTCTGATATTTAGCTTTGTTGGTATGCAACCTGTGGAGGAAGCCATCGGAGGCAGAAGCATTATTGACATTACGCTGGCACCCGATGTCACTACGCTTGAAAAGGTGGTGGTAATCGGTTATGGAACGGCCCGCAAAAGTCAGGTGGTAGGTTCGGTTTCCAGGGTTACCAGTGAAGAGCTCACCAAACAACCATTACTTACCGCAGTTCAGGGATTACAGGGTAAAACCTCCGGCATACAGATCATTTCATCAGGTGACCCCGGCTCACAATCGCAGGTGAGGATCAGGGGCACCAATTCGGTAACTGCCGATGCAAACCCCATTTACGTGGTGGATGGTGTAATTGTACCTGACATTACAAACATCAATACCAATGACGTGGAAAGCATTGATGTGCTTAAAGATGCTGCTTCACAGGCTATTTACGGAAGCCGTGCAGCAAACGGGGTCATCCTCCTCACCACCAAATCGGGAAAAACCGGGAAAATGCGTGTAAACGTTGATTCCTACGTGGGTTTCCGGTCGATGACCTCCAGGGTTGCGATGGCCGATGCAAGGACTTATGCACAGTTCACCAACGAAGCCCGGGCCTACGATGGCCAGGTTCCAATGTTTAACGTAGATACGCTTCAATATAATACCGACTGGTTCGATGCCATTACCCGTAAAGGAATGGTTCAGAATTACAGCATGAACGTAAGTGGCGGTACCGAAAAGACAAATTACTATTTCAGTGCCGATTATTTTAAGGATGAAGGTATTCTGAAAGGCAATGATTATTCCAGGTTTGTTATCAGGAACAGCAACGATTACAAGCTGACAAAATTCCTGAGTTTCGGCCATACTGTTAATTTTACATATGCCCTGAACAACATGAAACCGAATGTTTTTACCGATGCCTATCGCATCGGATCTACAGCTCCGGTAAGATATCCCAATGGCAATTATGGTTACGTAACCGGACTGAGTGTTTCAAACCCTGTTGCTGCAATCGACTACACGAACAATTTCAGCAAGGCCATGCGTCTTCAGGGCAATGCTTATCTTGAACTTACTCCCCTGAATGGTTTAACTGTACGCAGCAGTTTAAATTTCAACCGGCCGGAGGAGGTGGTCACCAACTATGTTCCCATGTATTTCGTAAGCAGTGTTCAGCAAAGCTTAAATTCAAACCTGAACCTTGGAAACAGCAGCAGCCTGTTCTATATTTTTGACAACAACGCCACTTATAGCAAAACCTTTGCTGAATTGCATGAAGTTAAGCTTACAGTTGGGTATTCCGCCGAGCATGAAAAAGGAAATTCTTCGGGAGGTTCGCGGAGAGATGTTCCCGACCAGGAAAATCTCTGGTATCTTGATCAGGGTGACCCGAATTCAGTGACCAATTACCACAACGGGTATATTAAGCAGCGGGCTTCGGTATACGGCCGGTTGACCTATACTTTTAACGACAGATACAATGTAAGCGGGGTGCTGAGACGGGACGGATCAAGCCTCTTCCCGCCCGACCAGAAATGGGGAACTTTTTATTCTGCCGGGGCATCCTGGATAGTAAGCCGGGAAAGCTTCATGGAGAACCAGCGGATATTTGACGAGCTAAAGTTGCGCGGCAGTTACGGTATTATCGGGAATGACAATATTCCTTACGGATCAGGAATCCTTACCTCAGTTACTCAGACCGGACCCTATGGATTTGGTGGCAATGCAATTTCGATCTCTCAGGGTATCACCTTTGATCAGATCAAAGATGCAACGGTTACCTGGGAAACTACAAAAGGAATTGATTTTGGCGTGGAAATGACCCTGATTAACAGCCGTCTTACATCAGAAATATCATACTACAACAAAGTAACCAATGCCTATATTCCCACTTCCTTTCCTTCCGCCGCCGGAGATGCTGACGGCAGGGTATATGCAAAGGCTGCAGATATTAGGAATAAAGGACTCGAGGTACTTTTCAACTGGCGGGACAATATCGGAGGCGCCTTGCGTTATAATGCAGGATTTAACATAACCTTCAACACAAACAATGTTGAAAAGGTAAGCGGCGGACTTCAACTTAAAGACGGAGGATTGGGCAACGGTCATATTACCACTTTCACTGTTGAAGGAGAACCTATCGGAAGCTTTTGGGTGTACCAGCAAATAGGCATCTACCAATCCCAGGATGAAATTGACGCCTCACCCCACCTCACCGGTATGAAACCCGGCGACCTGAAACTTGCAGATTTAAATGCCGACGGTGTGCTGGATGAAAGGGACAGGTTCCATGTGGGGTCCTACCAGCCGAAAACATACTATGGGATTAGCGTGGGTCTCGAATGGAAGCAATTGGATCTATCAATAGATTGTTACGGCAATGCCGGCAATAAGATCTTTAACGGTAAAAAAGCGGTTCGTTTCGGGAACGACAATATCGAAGCTGCCAGGGCTGAGAACAGGTGGACTCCTGAAAATCCGGGTGGTCTGCAACCCAGGGCATCCAATGCCATTCCCGCACCATCAACCTATTTCATCGAATCAGGTGACTTTTTTAGGGTAAATAATATCACAATGGGTTATACCCTTTCCACAGACAAATGGAAAGCAGGTATAAGCCAGCTCAGAGTTTTTGCTACCGCCCAGAATCCTTTAATATTAAAGAAATACAGCGGATTCACTCCGGAGTTACCAGGACCTTCGACCAGTGCGGGTATAGAACTTGGTATTTATCCCGTATTTTCAACCTATTTGGTTGGTATTAATCTGTCCTTTTAACCTTAAACTGCAGAATCATGAGAACATGTAAACTTACCATATTGTTTTTTTGCGGCTACCTGATGCTGATGCTGTCATCCTGCAAGGAAAGCTGGCTCGACCCTGCACCTGAAAATCAGCTGATAAAGCAGGATTCTACCTTTATTGATGTTCAGAATGCAGAGGAATTTGTCAATGCCTGTTACAATCAACTGCTGCAATGGAATGAAACCACCTTTTCGTGGATCGGCATGTCGAGCATCACTTCGGATGATGCCGATAAAGGCAGCGACCCGGGTGACCTGGGTACCGACAAGGACCAGATGGATAATATTTCCTACTCATCTACAAGTCTGTCGGTTGGTGAGGTATGGGTTGGAAATTACAATGGAATAACCCGGTGCAACCAGGCAATGGCCAACGTTCCGATCTATAATATATCCGATGGTCTTAAAACCAGGCTGATAGCCGAGGCACGGTTTTTAAGGGCCTATTATTATTTTAACCTGGTGCGGTGCTATGGCGATGTTCCTCTGGTAGACAAGGTTATTGATGCCAACACCCCTTCGGATCTGGACAAGGCAGTTTCACGGGCTCCAAAAGCAGCGGTGTACGCCCTGATTGAAAGTGACCTGGAATTCGCCCTGAATAATCTACCCACGAACGACGGTTACGAAGCAAAAGATGTTGGCAGGGCTACCAAAGGAGCAGCTGCTGCAATGCTGGCAAAGGTAAGCATGTATCAGAAAAAATGGGATGCAGTAATGGACCTCACCGATCAGATCATCAACGGTGAACTGGGAATATACGGGCTGGTTGCAGATTATGCCATCATCTGGCGCGAAGAAGGCGAAAACACCGAGGAATCCCTTTTCGAGATTCAGGGACGAGGATTGACGCCAACCGCAGGAGTACAGGGATATTTTGTTACCCAGGGGGTGCGGGGTAGTATCCGGTATCCGGATAACACAGCCGCACTTGGTGGCTGGGGTTTTAATACACCTACCGAGGATCTGGAAAATGCCTATGAACCGGGAGATGTCCGCAAAGCTGCCACCATCATGTTCAGGGGACAGATGCTGTGGGACAGCGCTACCATTCAAAGCAGTGTTTCCAATCCCCGCTATAACTACAAATCCTATGTTAGCAGGCGGTATGAATCTTTTAACGGAGGTGACTGGGAATCCAATAAAAATGTCAGGATCCTTCGTATGGGCGAGGTTTACCTGATGAATGCCGAAGCTGCCAACGAATTGGGAAATATATCAAAAGCTCAGACATCGCTGAATGCTGTAAGAAATCGTGCTGAACTGGGTGATACACCCGCTACCAGCCAGACCGACCTACGTGATGCCATATGGAAAGAAAGAAGAGTTGAGCTGGCCATGGAACACGACAGGTTTTTCGATCTTGTCAGGCAAGGTCGCGCCGGCGAAGTATTACGGGCACATGGTAAAGATTTTACGGACGGGAAAAATGAACTATTTCCCATTCCGCAAAGTGAAATTGATGCAAGCGATGGTAAATACACCCAAAACCCGGGATATTGATCATGAAAATTAAATTTTTATATCTCCCGCTTTCCCTGCTGCTGACAACCTGCACCCTGTATGCGCAGCCCTTTACAAGCACTGACCGGCTCAAAAACCTGCCGGACAGTGCTTTACTTGAGCTCGTTCAGAAGCAGACTTTCCGGTATTTCTGGGACTTTGGCCATCCTGTGAGCGGAATGTCAAGGGAAAGAAGCAACATTGCCTATGGTTACGGCAATGAAGTGGTAACTACGGGCGGTACAGGCTTTGGTATTATGGCCATCATTGTTGCAGCTGAACGCGGGTGGATCAGCCGCGACCAGGCTGTTGACCGGCTGTTGACCATGGTAAGGTTTATGCTCAAGGCAGACAGTTATCACGGCATATTTCCCCACTGGCTTCATGGTGAGACAGGCCGTACCATCCCTTTCAGCCGGAAGGATGACGGAGCTGACCTGGTGGAAACATCGTATCTCTTCCAGGGACTCCTGTGCGCAAGACAGTATTTTAATAAAAATATACCTGCTGAGAATGAGCTCAGAAGCCGCATCAACAATTTATGGGAAGAAGCGGAATGGAACTGGCATACCCGCGGAGGCAGAGATCAGTTTTACTGGCATTGGAGTCCAAACAACGGCTGGGCCATGAATTTCGAGATCAGGGGTTGGAACGAATGCCTGATCACCTATGTTCTGGCAGCATCATCGCCCCGGTACCCCATCAGCCCGCAGGTATATCACAATTGCTGGGCTCAGAGCAACCATTTTATGAACGGTAAGGAGTATTACGGCATTGAGGCCCCGCTGGGATTTGACTATGTCGGTCCCCTGTTTTTCGCACACTATACTTTTGCCGGACTCGATCCCCGCGGACTGAAGGACCGTTATGCCGATTACTGGGAACAGAACGTGAACCATACCCTTATCAATTACCGGCACTGCGTTGAAAATCCTAAAAAATTCAAAGGGTACGGTCCCGGTTGCTGGGGCCTCACATCCAGTGATACATATGATGGTTATAACGCGCATTCACCTGATAACGACTGGGGAACCATTACACCTTCAGCGGCACTTTCTTCATTTCCCTATTTACCGGAACAATCGATGCAGGCCCTGAAACATTTTTATAACATCCTGGGAGACAATATCTGGAGCGAGTTTGGATTTATCGATGCATTCAATGAAACTCAGAACTGGTATGCCGGCTCCCACCTGGCTATTGACCAGGGACCAATTATCATCATGATCGAAAATTATCGAACACAATTGCTGTGGAAATTGTTTATGAGTTGTCCGGAAGTGCAGCATGGTTTGAAGAAATTGGGATTTGAAAGCCCGTGGATAGGGAAGTGAAAAGTGAATAGTGACTGGGGACTGGGGACAAACACATTGGCATATTAGCACATTAGCATATTGGCATATTGGCATATTGGCATATTGGCAAATTAATGACACTCAACCCGAACCGATCCTTCAATAGTAAACCGTTGCTTCTGCTGCTTGGATTGGTTGCCTTTTGCTTCCGTGGCAATTCACAAACATACCTGTATTTCCAGGACAGCCCTTCCGATGAATACTACGATTACAGCTGGATGGAACTCATTGCCCCCAGCGAGCTCGAACGGAAGGGGAATGACCTGCGCAAATTCCCGGTTGAAACACTTACACCTGCCAAACAGGGTGTGAACAGCCTCCGCCTTACATGGAAATCCAATACGGGAGGAGACTG
>Ga0209431_10001497_pt1 | contig 19326 bp, 19 predicted proteins | sample RifCSP13_3_FD_184021 | JGI IMG/M metagenome (GOLD analysis project Ga0209431, IMG submission 184021) | Soil microbial communities from Rifle, Colorado - Rifle CSP2_sed 13_3 (SPAdes) (version 2) | ecosystem: Environmental > Terrestrial > Deep subsurface > Rock core/Sediment | place: Rifle...
AGTCAATTGAGGTTTCAGACTTGGGGCAAGCCGATAAAGTTTGGGCCGACAAAGACAATACCAGGATAATCGGGGGCAAGGGGGCAAAAGCAGCGATTGACGCGAGAGGCGATTCGATAAAAAAACAGATTAAGGGGACGGATAGTGATTTTGACAAGGAGAAGCTGGAAGAGAGGCTGGCGAAACTTTCGGGAGGGGTTGCCCAAATTAATGTCGGAGCCGCAACCGAGGTTGAACTTAACGATAAGAAAGAAAGGGTAAAAGACGCCGTAGGAGCCACAAAAGCGGCCATTGAGGAGGGAATTGTCCCGGGTGGAGAGGTTGCGCTTCTTAGAGCCAGGGAGGCGGTCAAAAGAATCAAAGTTCAAAAAGGAGACGAAGAGGTGGGAGTTGCAATTATTTATGGCGCTCTTGAGGAGCCTCTTCGCTGGCTTGTTAAAAACACGGGGGAGGATGAAGAGGTTGTTTTAAAGAAAATTTTGGCCAGCAAAGATAACGATTTTGGCTTTAACGCTTTAACCGGGGAATTCGGATCCATGACGAAAATGGGAATTATTGACCCGGTGAAAGTGACACGGAGCGCTCTTCAGAATGCGGCCTCGGTTGCCCAGATGGTTCTTACAACGGAAGGCTTGGTCACCGACATTCCCGAACCCAAGAAAGAAGCCCAAATGCCCCCTCCCGAGATGGGCTATTAAGGTATAATCTCCTCATGTGGCAAGACGCCCAAAAGTTCCTTCAAAAGGACAAGTATATTGGTCCATTAATAAAGAAATGGGGGGACTGCAAAATAACACCAATAAAAAAGTCACTGTTTTTTGAAGACTTGGTCGACGCAATCACATCCCAGCAACTTTCCGGCAAAGCCGCAAAAACCATCTTCGGAAGAGTAAAGGCTGCACTCCACGGAAAAATTACACCTGAGGCGGTAGAAAAAATCTCGGTCGTAAAATTAAGAAGCTGCGGGCTCTCGTTCGCAAAATGTTCATATGTGAAGGACTTGGCCGGAAAAATCAACAAAGGGGAACTTAAAATCAAGCTTCTGGATAAGCTTATCGACGAAGAAGTGATCAGGGAGCTAATTGCCGTTAAGGGAATAGGCCAGTGGACGGCCGAAATGTTTCTGATGTTCAGTTTGGCAAGGCCGGATATTTTTCCGGTTGACGATCTGGGGATTAAAAAAGGGTTTGAGAAGGTAACGGGGAAAAAATTCGACAGGACAAAATCCGCAGAGTTTGCCAAAAAGAACTGGGCTCCATATAGGACGGTTGCCTCGTGGTATCTTTGGAGATCCTTGGAAAACTAGGCTACTTATTTGGTAAGAACGGAAAGGGGATTTAAGGCAAAGCCGTTCTGACGGATTTCAAGATGAAGGTGTGGCCCGGTTGACCGTCCGGTTAATCCAACTTTGCCGATCTCGGTTGTTGTGGTTACCGCCTCACCCACGCCTACTTCAATCTCCGATAAATGAGCATAGCGGCTGGTAAGCCCTTTTCCATGGTCGACCACAACTGTGTTTCCGTAGCCGTCACGGGTAAAATTGGCTTCAATTACACTTCCTCCTTTAACCGGCTTAACGGGATCGTTTATTTCGGCTCCAAAATCAATCCCGGGATGAAAGAAGTTATATCCTTGGTTTACTCTGTAGTTTTCTAGAGGGAATTGGGTCCCTTTTTGGGTACTTAATGGGGTTTCCGCCTCAATTACGATCTCCTCCGTTTGGGCGAAAGCATCGGTATTTGCGGCGGGAAAAAGGGAAGCAGCAATGAATAAAGCCGCCAAGTTTCCGGCAAAGATTTTCCTGGCGATTTTATGGTCTCCCAAATGCCTGGCAATTTTACCCAAAAGAGTTCCCCGCCTGTATTTCCTGTTGACGGTTTTTACAGAGGGAATAATGGGTTCATCAATAAGAGGTTTCCGCCTTTTGACGAACCTGAAATTCAGTTCAAGGCGGAACTTTGGTAGCTCAAGATTAACTTTTCTCATATTAGGCAGGCCAAACAGGCACAAAAAAGCTCGCCGATGGCGAGCTGCGAGCCCGAAGTTTACCGCATGAAAGGGGCAAATGTCAAATTTGTGCCCCTCGGGCTAACTTTGATATTTTTCCAATAATGGGATCAACAATCAGGTCATCTTGGACGAATCGCTTAGCCTCTTTCGTGAATAAACCTGCTTCTTTCAGGCTATCGAGGACATTTGTAATAAGTGCGGCGGAATTGTACGTGTACATTTCAATTTGTGTGTTTAGCTCACGTTTCTCGGGTTTATTATAATCATAAGACATGTCAAAGTCGTACTGCATGAATGAAGTGTCAATGTCTTTGGGTTTTGCCAGAGACATCCCATCAACATGATATAAAATGCGTTTGTCTTTCCATACTCCACGTAGTGCCATGATGTTTCTAGCGAATATTGCGTAGAGGAATTTCAAATACGTTTCCAAACCATCCATTGAAACTTTTTCTCCGTCGGCAATCTTCTTGAGAACCGCAACTATACTTTGTTTTTTCTCTCCCGACATGGCACAAACATCGCGCATGAGCGGAAAATTGTTCTTAATCATATAAGATAGGATTCGTGAGCCGGCACCTAACCTGGGTCTCGTTTTCGGCCCTTCGAGGAAGCCAACCTCATCATCGTACAGTCTATATAGGGTTCCCCCAAGACGCAGTGAAAATACAGGCTTAGATCTTTCAAAGCGATTGAGTGTTTTAAAAACTTGATTTACAAGTTTAGACTTTCCCCACCGCTTCTCAAGGAACGTTTTTAGGTACCTTTCATTCAACACCGCATAACCCAAAGTGAGGGATGCAAAGAAGTGGTGATTGAGTAGAACCTCGTTCACTTCAAGATCACCATCAGCGTCCCATTTTGTCTCCAGTCCCCAGGCGATCTTTTTGTGAGGAAGGGGCCAGTCGCCGTAAAAACGACCTGACAACCAACCACCTTTGCCTAGAATAACCGACCCCAACATCCCCGAATATGGATATCGCCCTCTTTCGAGAAAAATTGTTCGCCCATGTTCGCTGGGGGTATATGAAATTTCTTCTGCCTGATCTTTGGGTACGGTGATAAAAACCCGTTCTGCGATAAAGTTCTCGGTTGCAAGATGCCTAACCGATGGGTCCAAAAGCTCCCTTGCCGCAGGCGCAATAACCACTTTTTCTATTCCTTCCGAAGGAAATTTTTCTATACCAATAGCTTCTTCTCCGCGCCAAGAGCTGCCACGTTCTTTCATAGGCGCCGATTCTAGCACAAAAAAGGCGTACTAAAAAGCTGTGTCGTAGTTAAGCTCGAGGGGGGCAAGATGACTTTGTTTTAAATCCAGGGAGTCTATCTCAAGTTTTAGATCCCTGAGACGCCTTTCGGTAACCGAAAGAATGTCCCCGCTTGGGGATGCCTCGGGAGTCGGGACGAAAACAGCCCTTGGTGTCTGGGTGGGCAGGGGGGCGGGGGACGGGGAGCCGAAAAGGAGGCCCAAAACAACAACGAGAAGAAGGAGACCCAATGAGATTGTCACCGGCCAGAAAATCTTTTTCCTGGAGTAAAACTTCAAGAATACGTCCTTTATCTTCGGCGGAATTTTCCCCGATATTTTTGAAAAGAACGTTTCCCTACTTGGGGGTTTAATTTGTTCAATCTTCTCGATGCCGGTATTAATGTTATCCATTTTTTCGATTTTACTGCCTGGCCTTTATATAATTGAGCACCTCCGTCAGAAACCTGTTCAGCTGGGCGATAGGGCCGAGGGAATTCTCCAGTGTTTCTATTGCCCTGTCGTACCCCCCCTCAAATGAATATGTTTCCTCGTAGATTTTAACTATTTGGGTTTTTGCCGTAGCCTCATTTTCCTTAAGAGTTCTTTCGGTTGTCTCAATATCAGTTAGCCAGCGCACGAAAGGATCTCGGGTGAGTTTGCCTGTGGCAACACCTGCGTCAATTAAGGATGTTAAGGTTGTAAAAACCTCCTCATGGGCAATTCTTAACCCTGCGAGTTGTCCGAGGGATATGTCAAACAGGGCTTCGTGGACAAGAAGCGTTGTGGTGTTTTCGTATTGGGTCTGCGATTCTGCATTTTTATTTTGCAGAGTTTCCAGAGTGTCTGTGTTTGAGTATCCGGCTTTATGGTTCGTATAGAAATTGACTTCGGGGTCTATTTTCCCGAAGATGTTGTTTTTATCTTCAGGGCTTAATCCGGAGAGCTCGGATATTTTTGTGCGTATGGTTGTCAAATACACCGCCATTAACTGGTCACGGGCAGAAAGCATGACAACAAGCTTTTGCCTTGCGGCCTCCTTAAGGGATAGTGTTTTATTTGCCAGATAGGCATTTCGGGCATTCACAAAGTCCGAGTTGGCGTTTTTATAGATTGTAAGATTATATTGATAGTCCTCGTAAGCTCTTTCCGATGTCAGGTTTTGTGCAAAAGAAGTCCCGGGAAAAACCAAAAAAGCCAGAATAAGGGTGATGATTAGGGCAGTTTTTTTCATTTTTTTGAGGCCACGACCAGAATCGAACTGGTGCATAGCTGTTTTGCAGACAGCCGTGTTTCCACTTCACCACGTGGCCACAACGCAATTTTACCACGGCTACCGCAAATGTGGTACACTCGTGCCGTGAAGACTTTAAAAATTGTATTGATTGTAGTTGTGACTCTTGCGGTTTTAATTCTTGCCGCGTTTTTTTTGATAGGCTTTTTGAAACCAAAACCCGCGGGTATCTTGGTTGAAGCAAGTCCAACGTCAAGCGTTTATATAAATAACGCTTTTGTAGGCAGAACTCCTCTTAAGAAAACCCTTGAGGCGGGAACTGTCAGTGTCAAGCTTGTTCCCCAGGTTGAAGACCAGAATCTTATTCCTTTTGAAACCAGAGTGGTTCTTGTCCCGGGTATAGAAACGATCGTAAGGAGGGAATTGGGTAAAAGTGAGGACGACTCTGCCCACGACATAATTTCATACGAAAAAGGAGAGGGAAAATCCGCAGGGCTGATTGTTGTTTCCACCCCCGACAACGCCCAAGTTTCAATCGACGGGGTTGCCAGGGGATTTGCCCCGTTTAAGACCTCCTCAATTTCCCCCGCCGCTCACCAGATCGCGGTTAAGGCGCCGGGTTACATTGATCGGCTGATGACCTTAAACACCAGAGCGGGGTACCGCCTTACTCTTTTTGTGAAACTGGCAAAATCTTCCGATTCTTCTTTTTTTGCGTCCCCGACACCCACTCCGGCCCCCCAGATAATGGTTTTGATTCTGGATACCCCGACAGGGTACCTTAGGGTTAGAAGCGAACCCGGAACCAAGGGCGAGGAGGTCGGGCAGGTTAAGCCGGGAGAAAAGTTTTTGTATCTTGAGACCGATGCGGAGACCGGCTGGATAAAAATACGTTTCCAGGAGCCCAAAGCGGGGCTTCCGAATGGTTTTGCCGGATGGGTTTCAAATCAATATGCCAAAGTGTTGAATGAAGAGACGCTTCCTTCTCCCACGCCCACTCCCGGAATTTAAACTCCGGTTACGGACAGGCCATACAGCACCCAGTAGACAAAAAGTGCCCAGAGGGCGACCGCTATAATGAGAGGCTTATCGGTCAAAAGAAGTTTTTCCGGAGTTTCGCTTTTCCCTTCGAAAATTAGGGATTCGTACCTCATAATACCGAAAATTGTAACGGGGATGGTAAGCATTAGAAGTTTGTTGATTGTGGTTGTTCTCGAAATCTCAGCAAGAATAAGCCACACTGGAAGTGTTGCTTTCGGGCTTTCGAAAAAAGTGAAAAGAGCCCAGGACATCCAGGACGCATTTCCGAACATGGTCACATAGGAATTCAGAAGCTCCCTCTTGTAATTCACGAGGCTTTTTCTGGTAGTGTCCTCGCTACTCTGGATAAGATTAAGCTCAGCTCTCCTTTTCCCCGAGGCGAGAAAGAGGGCAACGGAGATTACACAAAGAAGAAACCAGACCGAAAGATGGGTATCAATCACAAATGCCCCCGCATACACCCTAATGACAAATCCTGCGGCAATAATAAGAATGTCCAAAATCGCAATATTTTTGAGCCCGAGGCTGTATAAAAGCTGAAGGATCATGTAGGCGAGAATTGTGAAGAAAAAAAGTGAGTTTAAAGGAGCACTTATGATAAGGGCCGAAACTGCCAGAACCAGAGTTTCGATGAAAGCGAGAAATACCGGCATGGACCCGGACGCAATGGGCCTGAATCTTTTTGTCGGGTGAAGCTGGTCGCGTCTGACGTCAAGGATGTCGTTTATGGCGTAAGTCGCGGATGTGGCCAGATTAAAAGCGATAAAAGCCCAAAAAACCTTTACGAATAAAACCCTGTCAAATATGCCTCCAGTCAAAAAAATAGCCGCGAATATGGAAAGGTTTTTCAGCCAATGAAGAGGCCGTGCAAGTTTTACGGCAGAAACGATTATGTTGTCTTTTTTGGACGATAAGTTAGCCATAGTATTAAGCCCCCAATAAATATCGCTATACCGACCATTGTATATAGCTTTGTGGCGGTATTCAAATTGAGAGCCGCAAAGCCCAGGACAGCGGTTATCCCCCAATAAAAAATCGCAACCTGGGATTTGTTAAGACCCGCGTCAAGAAGCCTGTGATGCAGATGCCCCCGATCTCCCCAAACGGGGGATTTTCCGGAAAGAATTCTTCTTCCTATTGTGTAGCCCGTGTCAATTAATGGAATACCCAAAACAACCATAAGAGCCCCGACTTTGGTGGTTGAAAGAATGGATAAGACCGCAAGAAGGTAGCCGGCAAGAGTACTTCCGCCGTAGCCCGGCATGATTTTTTGGGGAAAAATATGCCACGGCAAAAACCCTAAATAAGCACCGCCGGTGATTGCGGCCAGTATTATAACGGGCCATTGGGTTATATCCGCGGAAAACTTGAGAGAAAGAAGCGCGATTGTCAGTGCCGCCAAGACGACGACTCCGCTTAGCTGTCCGTCAACCCCTTTGGCGCCCATGTTGACTATATTCATGAGGAATGTAATCCAAAAAAGCGCAAACAGGTCGCTTAATATCCAGATGCTGACGGGAGAACCGAAAAACTCGAAATTAATTCTCGGCTGGCTTAAATCGATTATTCCCCCCAGGGGGTTTGAGACGAAAGCGACCCCGATCCCTGCGGCAACCGGTGCGGCAGCAGCCAAAAATCCCAAAGCAAGCCTTAGGTAGGGATTTAAATCGTGCTTGTCGTCAAGATATCCCATGACCACCAGGATTGATGCCCCGGCAAGAATTCCGGCAACGTGTTTATCAAATGGAAGAAAAAACAGGGCGGCTACAACCAGGGCGGCAAATATCGCAATTCCCCCTCCTCTCGGGGTGGGGACCGTGTGAATCACTTTTGGGTGCTTTCGCGGATAGTCAACAATACCTAGACGCTTGGCGTATTTGATAACGAGGGGTGTGACCAGGAAGGCGACGGCCGACGCGGTTAGCCAGGGAAACAAAAAAAGATCTTTGATATTCATAAATACCCTGTCAAAAAGACCCTACGAGAAAAATGATTCTTAACACCGTGATTGTAGTCAAAAGGGAGATAAGAAGAGCCGACACCACAAGAATTTTCTGAAGAAAGTCACTTTTTACAAGAAGAGCCAAAAAGACATTAATCAGGGTGATTAAAAAAGCGGTGGCCGGGGCCAGAAGCAGCCCCAGTTTTGGGACCAGTTGGGCTTCACCTTCGGGGTGCCCGTACAGAAGCGGAGCGACGGGAGGCAGAAAATTACTGGCGGCAAAATAAACGACAACCGTGAGTAAATTGAGCGACGCGGATAGGTAAAAATTACCCTTAAAAGGTACGTTGTTCCAAAAAGAGCGTATAGCCTCTTTTGTGTTCATGTTCTATTGGAGATTTTATCCCAAAACGGATACGAAAGCCACCCAACTATTTGAACTGACGCCTGACATAAATGTCGGCATTGTCTATTTGTTGAATGAGAAGATATTTTTTCTTGATAAGGGGCGCGATTTCGGGCAGGGGGTTTCCGCTTGTTAAAATGATGAACTTCGGCGGATTTTCGGCAATAAGGAGGGCAATTTCCGAGGTGCTGGTGTAGTCCGCAACGTGATAGGGGACGGTGTATTTAACAGGGGGCAGCCTTCTTGAGAGGGCGTAAATTGTCGGAGAGGCAGGGTCCCAGACGAAAACACGGTCATTCGGGGTGCTTGAGTTAACGAGAAACTCGGCAATGCGGTAATTTCGCCCGGTTTGCGCGTCGAAGCTTTTAAAATATTCCTCTCGGCTTACTCTTCCTGTGGCGAAGTTGATAAATCTTAGGTAGTAAGTGGTCGTGGGGTACAAGTAAAACCTAAAAAAGACCGGGACAAGAAAGGCAATGGCGAGCGGAATAACAGACAAAGATTGTTCACGGTTTTTCTCGGAAAAAAGCATCGCCAGGAAAAATGAAACCGGAGCAATCGCTTGAATGAAATAATGCGGGTAAGGCCGCTCTGAGAGCGTTATTGCAAAAAGGGCCAAAAGAAGCCACACGGAAAAAAGAATGAACTTACCCGATAACTTGCGCCTGAAGAAGTAGACAATCCCAGTTCCGGCGAAAACCACAAAAGCTCGAAGTAATAGCGGACCGTTACGGACGAAAAACGGCTTTCTGACATCACCAGGCCTGAAGCTACTCAAGTATCCGACATTTTGCATAAATGCTGCCCTTATATATTCCCCTCCCGCGCCGGCCAAAAAGAAGTAAACAAAAGACAAAACAAGAGGTGTCGCAAATCCCACAACAAGAATTAGGGAATTGTTAAGAATCTCTTTCCATTTGGACAGCCCCTTTGTGATTACCCAGTAAAGGATAATTACGGGTGCATCAAATGCGGCGGGGACCTTAAAAAGGGTTCCGATCCCAAGTAACACTCCCGCCCAAAAAAGATTCTTTTTTGTGAGCTTTTGCCCAAGGAGGATTAAAAGCGCCCAAATAGTAAAGCCAATCATAAAGAGTTCGGAATTGACAGTCGTGCCCTCAAAAAGGGGGATCGTGGTCAGAAGTGCGAAAATCAGGGTTGAAAGTTTTTGAGCCCCCGTATTTTTTTCGAAAAGCTTTTTTGCCAGTTTGTAGAAAAGGATTATTGTGAAAATGCTCCAGGCTGCCAGAATTGCCTTAAACCAGAAAAGACTTCCTGCCGCCGCCGCAGTTAAGTAAAGGAGGGGGGGCTTGTTGTCATGGAGTTCTTCATAAAGGACCAAGCCCTGCCTTACTCCCTGGCCTAAAGTCAGATATATCATCTCATCCCCGTAATTGTAGGGTTCAAAGAACGTGGGTATCCTAAGAATAAGAACCAAAGCCAGAATTCCGCAAAGCCATTCGGGAAGATTGGGCAAGTGGAGCCTGTCCCCAAGCTGATGAAGGCGCTTCCATAAAGACTTCATACTAAGTTTATATTAAGCTATAATTGATTCGCATGCAAAGCGTTTTAGTTACCGGCGGGGCGGGGTTTATCGGTTCCCACCTCTGCGATTATCTGATAGAAAAAAACTTTAAGGTTATTTGCCTCGATAACCTTCTGACCGGATCCAAAAACAATATCGAGAAGCTTTTGCAGGATGGGAATTTTGAATTTATTGAGACAGATGTAAGCTCTCCATTAAGCTTAAGCTCCGACGTAAACTTCATTTTTCATCTCGCTTCCCCCGCCTCCCCGGTGGATTATCAGAATCACCCGGAAGAAACCCTTCTGGCAAACTCCCTTGGGACCCTTAATGTTTTGAATTTAGCAAAAACAGGGGACGCCAAAGTTTTGATTGCGTCCACGTCGGAAATTTACGGGGACCCCCTGGAGCATCCGCAGAGGGAAAAATATTATGGAAACGTCAATTCTTTCGGTCCAAGATCCTGCTATGACGAAAGCAAGAGATTTGCCGAAGCCGCAACCTATGTTTTTATTCACAAACACCGGGTTGATGCAAGAATTGCGAGGATCTTCAACACCTACGGACCGAGAATGCAAAAAGACGACGGAAGGGTGATAAGCAACTTCGTGAACAAAGCCCTGGCAAATGAAAACGTGGAGGTCGACGGGGACGGTACTCAGACGCGCTCTTTTTGTTTTGTTTCCGATATGGTTGAAGGCCTTTTCAAAGCGATGTTTTCGGAGAACACGACGGGTGAAATATTCAATTTGGGAAATCCGGATGAGTTTAAAATAAAAGACCTGGCCGAAAAAATTTTAAACATGACCGGGTCAAAATCGTCGGTCAAATACACCGGAGTTTTCAGGCAGGACGATCCCATGAGAAGACAGCCGGATATATCCAAAGCCAAAAAAATTCTGGATTGGGAACCCAAGGTTGGCTTGACGGAAGGCCTTAAGGAAACGGTTGAATATTACAAGGGGTCTTAGTTTTTGGGACCGTTTACAACGGCCGCAAAAACAATCTCGTTCACCAGCCTATTGAATTTCCAGCCTTCGGATCCCGTTGAGACGGTAAGACCGCGACACTCCTCATTCCTGGGAAATGTCAACGAGAAGATTTGTCCATCCAGACGAAGTTTAGAGCGCCGAAACGCTTTTCTTGCGAGAATTCAAAACCCGCAATTTCAAGTTCCGACCCGCTTTTATAAGTTATCACTCCAAGCCGGTTGATTCCCTTTGGAATTTCGGTGATAACGTCCCTCTCCTGCATTAGGGCGGTTCCCACAAAAAAGGGAAGGGCGCCCTCCTCGGGATTGTAAATCGGGGCCGGAATTCCGTAGTATTTGGACTCCCAAAGCTTGTGGTTTCCCGCATCCTCATTAATTAGAAAGTCTTCCCCGTCTTTGGTTTGGGCGACATAAGTGGCAAGGTCCCTGAAGGGAATTTTGGCAGGGTGGAAGAAGTAATGCCAGTCGATAAGGGCGAAAAGAACTAAAACAACAGCAATCAGGGCGACTGAAGCCTTTCTTCTAAGCGACGCCAGAATCAGCATTGAGGCCGGAATGGTGTAGAGAAGGTAGCGGTTGAAAAAAATGGATGTGAATTTTTGGGAAATGACCCAGGTTGCCAGAATCGGGATCAGAAACCAGGTAAGAAGAAACGCCGACTTTTTGAAACTCTTGTCCCACCGGCGCAGAAGAAGAGTGGCAAAAGTTGACCAAAGGGCAAATTGGCCCAGCCCCTTGCCTAAAAGCTTAAAAGGATGGGACTTGATTCCCTCGGCCAAATATTCATAGATTAGATTTCTTAAGTCCATCAGAGTGGGGGTTCCCAGCCAAAAACCGCCTCCCACGCGCGTGGCTTGCAGATAGAGGGGGTAAACCCAAGGAAGATATCCGATGCCGATGACAAAAAAGGACTTAAGCATTAATAGGGCGTTTTTTTTGTTTCCCCAGATAAACTCGGCAACAAACCAGAAAAATGTGACAAAAACGGCAAAAATGGCAAAATGGTGCGAATAAAGAGCCCAAAGGGTCCAGAAAACGAAAAGTGCCCAATTCTTCTTGAGAAAGTAATACATTGAAGCGGTCACCCCGAGTGCAAGAATGGAATACATTCGGCCCTCAAACGCGTAGGTAAAGAAAAAGGGGTTGAGGAATGTGAGTACCGCGGCGATAAGGCCCGTCTTTTTCTCAAACAAAAGCTCCCCGATTTTATAAGTGAAAAATACGGCTCCGGCGAAGAAAATAAAGGATAGAAGGCGTATGTAAATTTCATCCGTTCCCAGTGTGTTGAAAATTGCCCATTCGAAAATGTTCCAAAGGGGAGGGGACGTGTCTTTGATAATTATCCTTACTATTTCCGGCAGGGAGTTGGTGGAAAGAATTGCGGAGAACGCCTCATCCCCCCAGAGAGATTGATTGAAAACGGTAAGCATTAATTAAACTATACCTTTTCCGTGACTCTGTATTCAATATACTTTCCCAGCATGAGCCTGGTGTGGGCGTCGATTCCGGGAAGAGCCGAGAAGAAAAATCCGGTTATGGGCATCAATATAAACTCAAGGGGCGAAATGATGAGCCTGAAAAGGGAAAATTCCTTGGGCCTGGGGGGTTTGTAAAAATTGTCGATAACAATAGTTACCAAAAGGAAAACGAGCGAAATTGTGAGTATAAATGAGGAGAGTTTGGGAACCATGTATCCTAAGGCCGTCCGGCTAAAAGCGGGGTTAAACAGGGTCGGAACCGTAAGGCCGAGGGTGATAATAAACCAGTTAACCGGCCAGAGGAAATGCGACCAAAGGACGTAAATAAGCCTCATTGTTTTTTCGAAAAACGGAATTCCCGGAACGAGGAAATAATCCTTAATTATCCAAGGATCGTCGCTTGCCCCCCAAGCCCATCTCTGTTGCTGTTGGTACTGCGTTTTTATCGTTTTCCAAAGGGATGTCGACCGCGGCGCGTCGGTTAAAAGGGGGAGATATATGGGTTCGACTTCAACCCCACCCCGCTTTTTGTAAAAAGCCTTGAAAAATATTCCCCAATCTTCGGGAATTTTATCGGCATCCCAATAATCAACCTCGTCAAGAAGCCTGAAAGAAAGCGAATAATTTTGGGCATTTATTAATCTGTCCCGCCTCGGGAGTTGGGAGAGATTCCAGATGGACATTAAGGTGTTGGGAACGCGGGTTATCGCGGGGACTTCCCAGATGTTGTTGTAAAACATGACAAGAGGCTGCCAGAATCTTTTGTAACGGTCGGGATTGTCCAGGAATTTGAAAGTGAGAAGCGCAAAATGTTTGGGGGAAAAAACGTGATCGGCGTCGCAGGAGGTTGCGACGACATAATTTATGTCGATATTTTTGGCATCCAGGTAATTCTTTTTGATCCAGATTGCGGCGTGCCTCTCATTTGAAGCTTTCCCCACCACCTCACCGGGTAAAAGTTCGTGGACCGTTACGAAAAGATACTCGAAATATTTGCCGAATTTTTTTCTCAGATCTCCAACTTTGGCTTCTCTTTCCTCTCTGGGCTCTTTCTTTTCCATTGCCAACACCGGAACTATTTGTTTTGAGGGAAATTCCTGGTCCGCGAGGGATTTGAGCGTTCTTTCGAGAATGTATAAAGGTTCCTTGTATGTCGGGATGATTACAACGTGGCGGATTTTCTTGTAATCAGGAAAATCGTTTACGTCCCCCATCCAGTCATAAACTTTTGCCGCCTGAATTCTGGTGTGGGAAACAATTGAAGATACGGCTATCTGGAACGACTGGTAGAACCAGTAGACGTTAAAAAGAAGAATAGCGTAGGCGACGACCTCGGGGAAAACGAGAATTCCCCAATAGGGAAATAAAATAAGATTCCAGGAAACGAATCCCGGGAGAATCTCCAAAGCCCGCAAAATCTGCCTGTCATGTTTTTCAATAAATTGACGCATATTTTATTTTAAGCGGGGAAAAATAGGATCACTCGATAAAATTTTTGGCCCTTTAAACTTTTCTTCGACCTTTTTTGCAGTATCGGGAAGGAACGGCGCGAGATTGATTGCGAGGGAGCGGACATGGTCTACCAAATGGATTAATACTTTCTCAAGATCCTTTCCTTTAAGTTTCCAGGGCTCCTCTTCGTTTATGAATTGGTCGGTTTGTGTCACATTCTCCCAAATTTTCTTTAGCGCTTCGTCAAACCGGTAATCCCCAAACAACTGCCCGACATTTTTATCGGGAGAAACTTTTGCCGGTTTAAACTCCAAGCCCGATTTTTCGCAGAGCCTTGCGACCCTAGAGACCAAATTCCCAAGCCCGTTTGCCAAGTCTCCGTTGTATGTTTCTTTTAATTTTTCTTCGGAAAAATCCCCGTCTCCGGTCGGGGTCATCTTGGCCAGGAAATAATACCGCAGGGCGTCGGCCCCATACTTTTTAATTAAGTCGTTAGGGTCAATTACGTTCCCCAATGTTTTTGACATCTTTTGTCCGTTAACGGTGAAATATCCATGAATAAAAATCTGTTTGGGCAACTTTAGATTTGCGGAAAGCAAAAACGCCGGCCAATAGATAGCGTGGAATCTTGTTATCCCCTTTCCTATTACATGGACGTCGGCGGGCCAGTACTCGTTATATTTTTTTTCATCCCAACCAAACCCGATGCCGGACTGGTAGATGTTGAGGGCGTCAAACCAAACATAAATTCTTTGATCCGGATCTCCGGGGACCGGAACACCCCAGTTTTTGGCGCGTTCGTTGGAACGGGAAATGCTAATGTCAGAAAGCGGCTGTTTCAAAAAAGAAAGAACCTCGTTTTTGCGTGTCTCGGGAATAACTCTTAATTCATCTGACTCAATTAACTTGATCAGTTTTTCCTGATATTTCGAGAGTTTAAAAAAGTAGTTTTCCTCGGTTACGTTTTGCAGTTTTTTACCCGGATGCTCGTAGCATTCTCCGTTTTCATCAAGCTCATCCGGAGTATAAAAAAGTTCACAGCCGACGCAGTAAAGCCCTTCGTATTTTTTTCTGTATATGTCTCCCGCTTTATCGCAAAGTTGCCAGAGTTTCTGGACGGAAGGATAATGATATTTTTGGTCGCTGCCTTTTTGCCAAACATCAAATTGACAGCCCAGGTTTTTGGTGAGTTCGAAGAATTTTTGAGTATTTTCATCTACAAATTCCTGCACGGGCTTTCCCGCAGCCTCCGCGGCCTGGACATTTTTGAGGGCGTTTTCGTCCCCTCCCGAAAGGACCAACACATCCTCGCCGAGGGATTTGTGGTAGCGGGCAACGGCGTCAGTTTGCACGAATTCAAGCGCGTGCCCGATGTGCGGCGCCGCGTTAACGTAGGGAATGGCAGCAGTTATATAGAATTTCTTGGCCATGAGGCTATTATACAGGCTATTTATGCCCCACGCCTAATTTTTTAATCCGTTCGGCCCAAATATTCGACCATTCTTCAGCCTCAATTTTTTTGAGTGCGAGTTTGATTCCGTCTTTTTTCAAAGATTTTTCCGCGTCCGCGATTTCTTTTGCTGACGCAAGGAGGTTTCTTTTTATATTATCCGTGTCCCTTCCTTTTTTGAGCCAATACGCAATCGAAATTCTTCTGACGTATTTTTCAAGCTCGGTGTCGTTGAAAAAATCCGTCAAAAACGTTTCAATTTCCCGGGGGTCTTTGAGATCGTCAACCATCTGAACGAAAGTTTTCAGAAGCTGTCTTTTAAGCGAAGGATTCATTTCAGGGTGAAATATAGCTCTATTGTTACGGCTATTGCAACAATCAAAATAAAATTAAGAATGTTTCCCACCCCCAAGTAGGCTAAAAACGAGAAGAGAAGAAGAGAAAGGGAAGTGATAAGCCCTCTTCTGGAATTTGCGAAGATAAGGGAGAAAGTAAAAAGAAGAGACAGGGCCAGAAGCGCAAAAAACAATACGACCGCGGCGAAAGCTCCGGGATCGACAAAATAAACAAGCCCCCCGAGAGACATCCAAAGCATGAGGGTGACAAGAAGGGTGGGAAAGAAATTCTTTCTTTTCAGGATTTGCTGTTTTCTTATTTCCTTTCGCATATATAATAGGGGCATGGATGCGACTATTGTTCTCATTATAGTACTGGCGGCGCTTTTAATTATTGCCATTTTCATAAACAGGAAGTTAATCGAATTAAGGGAGGCGCAAAAACCGTCGGACGAGCTTTTGGAAATAATAAGAATGCTTCAGACGGGTGGAAAAGAGGACAGAAAAGTTCTTCTTGAGTCTCTCCAGAAAAACACACAGGCCCTGAATGAAAGATTGGACAGTGCCGCAAGAGTCATCTCAGCAGTCCAAAAAAACCTTGGTGAAATGAGTGAGGTGGGAAGAGGAATTAAAACTCTTCAGGAATTTCTGCAGTCGCCGAAACTTAGGGGAGGACTGGGGGAGGAAGTATTAAAGGAAATGATAGGGCAGACCTTTCCCAAAAACGCATTTCACCTGCAGTATCCTTTCAAATCCGGGGCAAAAGTTGATGCTGTATTAAAGACGGAAGCCGGGCTTCTTTGCATTGATTCCAAATTCCCCATGGAAAACTTCAATGTAATGCTGAAAGGGGAGACCGAAGCCGAAAGGAATGCTGCAAAGAAACAATTTTCCCAGGACGTTAAAAAACATATAGAGGATATAAGCCGTAAGTATATCCTCCCGGAAGAGGGGACAATGGATTTTGCCCTGATGTATATTCCTTCGGAAGCCGTTTATTATGAGGTTGTCAACATTCCCGAGCTGTCGAATTTCGCCCGGCGCATGAGGGTCTATCCCGTTTCCCCCAACACTCTTTACGCCCATCTCCAGGTATTGCTCTTGAGTTTTGAAGGAAAGGGTCTTGAGGCAAAAAGCAGGGAGGTTTTCAGGATACTGAGGGCAATTCAAAAAGACTACGGCAAACTCGACGAAAACATGGGAACGCTGCAAAGACACTTGAATAACGCATTTAATTCCATGGCCACAGTATTCTCCTCATTTACACAGTTGGGTCAAAAAATATCCTCGACACAGAAGCTTGGGAGCGGAAAAAAAGAATAACCAGCACCCAGAAGTCTTGTCGGCAAAGACTTGAGGATGCTGGTTACAGCGCTTGCGATCAGTCGGCCTGATTCATGGTTGACAGAGCTGTCTCCCGGAGAATTTTCCGATCAACGATTTCCCTGTCGATGTCCTTCCTTGAAATCATGCCGATGGGGCGCGCATACTCGCCCTCACCCTCCATGACGGGAAGGTGGTTCACGCCAAGCTGGTGCATAATCTCGAGGCAGAATTCAACCTCGGCGTCCATGGTGACCCAGTGGACCACAGAGAAGGGAGTCATGAACTCGCCGATCGCTGTCTCCTTGGGATCGCGGCACTTAAGTGTCACCTTTCGGTTGTCCCTGTCGCCGAAAAGCCCCAAAAGGGCGCTGTTTCGAACAACGGCCAGGATCCCGATTTTGTATTCCTCCAGTTTCAAGAGGGCGTCGTAAACGCTGGTTTCGGGGGAAACGCTGACCAGGCCCAAGAGCCTTTTGTCCTTTTTGTTGCCGATCATTTGACGAACAGTTAGAGACATACTCTCCTCCTTAGATTTTGCCGACAATGTGCAACTAACCCGCGCTTCGCATTTGAAACACGTGCCGGAAATTATAACGACTTTTTGCGATAATACAAAATTCATTTTCCTCGGGGTACAGAAATTACATTTAATTTGTTATTTCTTCTTGACTTTTCTGCACAAAAACCTTTAAGGTATTATTGTGAAAAATTTGTTGAAAGGGGGTGAATAATTATGGCTTTATCTTCAGTTGTCAATGGAATTAAGGACACCTTAGTCTCAACGGTCAAGGGTGCAGGCGATTTAATGACTGCCATGCAAAACGCCGTTAAGGATCAGGTTGTTACGGGATTTAAAAATGTGGGCGAGGTTTCCACCTCAGGTCTTGACATGGTAGAGGACGTTGCGGAAGGGTCGATGGCAGCCGCCAAGGAAATAGGCGGGAGCGCTGTCGATGCCGCAAAAGGAACCGTAAGCGCAATTATGCTTGGGGTTTTGGATGCAGGAGGAGACACTTTGGTTGCCGCGGAAAAAGCCGCAAACGGAGTAGTTAAGGGTGCAGCAGAACTGGGAGAAGATGTCGGGCAAATTGCGGTCGGTGCGGTGACGGGTGCCATGGAATCCGCAGGGAAAGTGGGCAAAAGCGCAAGCGAAGCCGCGGGATCCGCAGTAAAAGGTGCGGTAGAAGCGGCGGATGCTGTCGGAACGGAGGCCGGACAATCTGTCCGCGATGCTTTAAAGTCCGCAGCAGCCTTACCCAAGGACATTATTGAATCTGCCCTTAAATAAGCGGTTTAATGAAATAGCGGTCGGTGCTAAAATGCCCATGTGGCAAAAGGTGGCGTTGACCTTAAATTAAACAAAGAGCAAATCGAGGCGATAAAATTTGGTGGTGGGTCTCTTCTTATCATCGCCGGGGCCGGAACGGGAAAGACTACGGTTATAACCGAACGGATTAAGTACCTTATTCTTTCCAAAAAAGCGAAACCTTCCGAAATTCTTGCCTTGACCTTTACGGAAAAGGCGGCCAAAGAGATGGAGGAAAGAGTGGATATCGCCATGCCCTACGGTTATACCCAGATGTGGGTTATGACATTTCACTCCTTTTGCGATAGGATCCTTCGCCGCGAAGCTCTTAATATAGGACTTGACCCGAGGTACAAACTATTGACGGAAGCGGAGGGCGTTCAGCTTTTAAGAAAAAACCTTTTTGCGCTCGATCTTAACTATTTTAGGCCTCTTGGAAACCCGACAAAGTTTCTGGGTGGAATACTTCAACACTTTTCCCGTCTCCAGGACGAGGACATTGCTCCGAAAGACTATTCGGCCTGGGTTAAAAAGCAAAAAGGAACGTCAAAGGAGGAAAAGGCGGAAATCGCAAAATGGAAGGAGCTTTCCCGAGCATACAAAACATACGAAGAGCTGAAGATAAAAGAGGGGTTAATGGACTTCGGGGACCTGATAGTCAAAACCCTTAAGCTTTTTAGGGAAAGGCCGAATGTTTTGGCCGAATATAGGAAACAATTTAAATACCTTCTGGTGGACGAATTTCAGGACACAAATTATGCCCAAAACGAGCTCGTAAAACTCCTTGCGGGAAAGAATGGAAACATTACCGTTGTCGGGGACGACGACCAAAGCATATATAAGTTCAGGGGAGCTGCGGTAAGCAATATTGTTCAATTCAGAAAAAGTTTCCCAAAAACGAAGGTCGTAGTTCTTACCAAAAATTACCGTTCTACTCAGGAGATTTTGGACAGGAGCTATGATCTTGTTCAGTTTAACAATCCGGATCGCCTTGAAAAAGTAGAAAAGATAGACAAGCGCCTTATCTCCCAAATCTCGAAAAACGGTGAACCGATAGAATTTATTCACGCCGACAGGGTGGAGAACGAGGGGGACCTTATCGCCAAAAAAATAGAATCTCTTGTTTCTGGTCCCAAAAAAACGGAGTACAAGGATGTTGCAATATTAGTCAGGGCAAACAACCATTCAGATGCAATTATTAGGGCTTTTTCCCGCCACGGCATTCCTTATCAGTTTTTGGGACCAGGGAGGCTTTTTAAGCAACCGGAGATAGTGGATCTGATTTCCTATCTTAAGGTTATTTACAACTTTGAAGATTCGGTTGCCTTTTACCGTGTGCTTTCCAATGACTATTTTGCTATTCCCGGGCGCGACTTGGTGACACTCGGAAATTATGGACGAAAGTACAACAAAAGCCTTTTTGAAGCGGCGGAGGATATAGATAAACTTTTTGTTTCCCCCGAGACCAAAAGAGTTGTAAAAAATATACTCGATATAATCAAAAAACACCTTGATATGGTCAATAAAGAGACCGCCGGACAGCTGCTTTATTATTTCCTTCAAGACAGCGGAATGCTGGTCGGG
>Ga0209431_10001498_pt1 | contig 19326 bp, 18 predicted proteins | sample RifCSP13_3_FD_184021 | JGI IMG/M metagenome (GOLD analysis project Ga0209431, IMG submission 184021) | Soil microbial communities from Rifle, Colorado - Rifle CSP2_sed 13_3 (SPAdes) (version 2) | ecosystem: Environmental > Terrestrial > Deep subsurface > Rock core/Sediment | place: Rifle...
GCTCTCCTGAGTTTCGCTCATTGGTCAATTCACTGCAGGCGAAACTTCGCCAAACTCTTGTTCAAATAGAGAATCAAAGGCCAACATCGCCTCCTGCTCATCGACGCCATCTGCTCGCACTCTCAATTCTGTCCCGCGCGTGGCGGCAAGCATTAAAACACTTAAGATGGACTTCGCATCCGCAGTGGTGCCGGTATCAATCCGCTCCATGCTTAGTTGGCTTTGAAATCCAGCGGCCACGCGAACCAATTTTGCGGCCGCACGCGCATGGAGACCTAACCTCGCTCTGACCATAAACGTACGCTCGATCATCAGGCGCCGCTTACCTTTGTCGGAGGAGTCAGTAGATCGCTGGCGAGATATATTCCCTGTCGACCCAGGTCACAGACTCGGTGTGCAATCTCGGCGAGAGATTCGCTTCCTGTCTGGCTGGCCAGCTTAATCACCATCGGTAGATTGACGCCGGTTACCACTTCCACCTTACCTTCCTCGAGAAACATTGACGCTATGTTGGTGGGAGTTCCCCCAAACATGTCGGTCAACAAAAGGACTCCTGCGCCTTGCGATACACGGGTGATGGCTCGTTGGACCTCGTCGCGCGCGGCATCGACATCATCATGCCAACCAATTGAAACAGCTGTTATGTAAGAGATCGGGCCGATAATCATCTCCGCGGCGGCTACCAGCTCTCCAGCAAGGTGCCCGTGAGTGACAATCACGCCCGCGACTTTGCGGTCGTCGTCCTGAGAAGCATTCTGTGGAGGGCTCATACTCATCGATCCGGTCTCCCCATTGCTTTTACCGCGAAGGCTTGCCCTTTCTAACATCACGGTGACTTACGTACGCGTTGAACCCGGCGCGCTGGAGATTGCGCTTCAAAGCATTCGCAATCATTACTGAGCGATGGCGACCGCCAGTGCAACCGATGCCGACCGTTACATATGACTTTCCCTCTCGTTTGTACAGTGGCAACAGGTAATCCAGGAGATCACTGAACCTGGTTAGGGTCTCCTGGACTTCCGGTTGACTGCGCAAGTATTTGACCACGCGCGTATCGTGGCCCGACAAACGCTTCAGCTCAGGGATGAAGTGCGGGTTCGGTAAGTGCCGCACATCGAACAACAGCTCCAGCTCACCGGGTGTGCCGTACTTGTGACCGAAACTAAGTACCTGAACACGCATCGAACCCGCCTCCGCGTGCGGGCTGAAGCGTTCAAGTAAGAGCGCGCGCAGAGTGTGTACAGTATGTTCAGATGAATCGATAATCTGATCGGAGACTGCGCGAATTCCAGCCATAGCTCGCCGCTCCCCACGGATCGCCTTGAGCAGTCCCTGCCCTTCATCCGCCGGGTGAGGCCGTCGCGTCTCGCTGAATCTATGTTGCAGCACCTCATCAGAAGCCTCGAGAAATAGTACAAAGATATTCAACCCGGTTCCGCGGAGCGCCTTTAATTGTTTCCTGAACTCTGCCAGAAAGCCTCGCTCTCGGATGTTGATTACGAGTGCTGCCCGGTCGATGCCCTTTTCGTCTCCACGTGTTACCAGACGCGCAAATGTCTGGAGCATGGTCAGCGGAAGATTATCGACACAGAAGTACCCGAGGTCTTCGAAAGCATTTGTCGCCGAAGACATTCCGGATCCGCTTAGACCGGTGATGATTACAATGTCCGGGATTGAATTAGACTCTGCAACGGACTTCTTTGGGTTTTTCCGGGGCATCGAGTTATTGACTGGGTAATCTTATAACCATCGAGGCCACAGGGAAATCTGTACTGGGCAGGAAGGTTGATAGAAAGTGACACACACTACCGTGAGCTTCCCGTCTCCTCATGTTACCAGGCAGCCCGCTTGTTTGGTCCATTTTGGTGGATGCCTACTTACCGGTAGTACCGTAAGTCCCACTTAAAGTCTTTACGGCTCAATCAAACCGAAGTTTCCGTCCTTACGCTTATATAGAACTCCGAGTCGATCGGTGTCCGCATCTCGAAACACCACAAACTGGTTTGTAGCCGACGAGAGATGCATAGCAGCTTCTTCAGCAGTCATTGGTTTTACAGGATACCGACGCGCGGCGATGATTCGTGGAGGCCGAGGGGTAGCCTCGAGATTTCCGTCGGGTTGCGGGGCAACCGCAGCAGTCCGAATTGCTGTCTGTTTCCGATCGATTATCTTCTTTTTCAGCTTCAGAGCCTGTTTCTCGATCTTTGCAATCGCGCGCGTCAGCGCCATATACATGTCGACGTTGATGTCTTTTGCCGTTAAGGTGTGATCCCGCCAATGGACAATGAGCTCTCCGATGTGCCGGTTCTTCTCCACGTCAATGATTACATGCGTGGAAGCTGTGGAGTCGTTAAATATGTGTTCGAGCTTCTTGAAATGGTCTTCGACGTGCCGGCGAATGGCAGGAGAAACCACCACGTGTCTTCCCGTGTATTCGAATCTCATGAAGTGCAGTTTCCTCCTAAACTCGACAGTAATGTGTCAGGACAGAGTGGTGCGCTCTCTGCCCGAAAATAAAAGCATGTTGCGAAATGCAGTTCGTCTCGCCGAATCGAGGGGCTTAGACCACCGCGCGACGCTCACGCGAACCGGGGATGTGCATCTGATCGCGGTACTTTGCGACTGTGCGGCGCGACAGCTTGATTCCATCTTTGGCTAAAATCTTCACGACCTGATCGTCAGTAATAGGGTTGTGAGAATCTTCCTCTTCGATCAGCTTCTTTATCTTCAATTTAATAATACGTGTTGAAATTTCTTCGCCGTCTTCGTTCATCATTCCTTCAGTGAAGAAGCGGCGCAGTTCGATGACCCCTTGTGGAGTGTGCGCGTACTTTCGATTCACCACCCGAGAGACAGTAGAAAGGTGCATGCCGATGTCCTCAGCAATGTCCTTCAACATCATCGGCCTAATATATTGGACACCTTTATCGAGAAACTCTCGCTGTCGGTTTACGATCGACTCGACCACCTTGTAGATAGTCTGCCGGCGATGCTCAATATTCCGCAGCAGATCTACAGCCGAACGCATCTTCTCACGAATGAAACTCTTCGTTTCATTACTAACGGTGCCCTGGTTCAGCATCTGCTGATACTGCTGGCTGATCCGTAAACGCGGGCTGCCATCGTCAGCGAAGTAGATGACGTAGTCCTCATCGTCCTCATGAAGCTTTTCGATGTAGATTTCCGGAGTAATTAGAATCGGCTCATCCGACGAGTAACGGCGACCAGGATAAGGATCAAGGGTACGAATAAACTGCAATTCCGAAAGCAATTCCTCGACGTCGATACCAATCTGCTTGGACAGATGAGGCAGCTTGTGCTGCTGCAAATCAGACAGGTGCCCGCTAATCAGGCGCGTCGCCAGTCGGTCCGTCTCTCCCCGAACCTCTAGTTGGACCAGCAGACATTCCTTTATATCGCGTGCGCCGCAGCCCACTGGGTCAAGACGCACAACAGCCTGGCGGGACTGCTCTACAACTTCCTCGGACCATCCTCCCATCGCAGCAATCTCTTCATTGCTGGCATTCAGGCGTCCCTCGGCGTCCAGATTGCCGATCACACATATGGCCGCATCACAAATCTCCTCCGAGACGGGACTAAGGTGCAATTGCCATTCAAGGTGATCTGCCAGCGAAGGCGGGCGCGTCAGAAACTGTTCAAAAGTAGGAGCGTCTTCCTTGTACTCGACCTCCTGCGTCTTGTATCCAGGGTCAAGGTAGTCCTGAAACTCGCGACCAAAATCGATCTCTTCAAACGGATCTCGGCTGCCCTCTTCTCCCACGACCTCATCGCCGATCGAATCGTCATTCAGTTCGCCGGTTGCGCCTTCAAATGGTTCGGCGTCCACTTCCACCGAGGCGTTTGAAATTCCTTCTGCATCACCTGAGCCATTCGAGCTCGGCGTTCCAAGTTCCGGCTCGGAGGGTTCAATATTCGGTTGATCGGCGGCGCCCGCATTTGAGCTGGCAAGGTGATCCAATATCTTCTCAGCTAACTCACGTGCTTCTTCCTGGGTGGCGACCTCTTCCAGAACCGGGTTCTCAAGTAGTTGCTGTTGTATCAGCTCGCTCAGCTCGAGGGTGGTCATCTGCAGCATCTCGATTCGCTGGCGCAACTGGGGCGTCAGCACGAGACGTTGAGATAGGCTGGTAGTGAGTTTTAGGGACATTACTCAGGTAACTTTGATCTTTAGGTCTTGTTTGCGCCTGATCGCGCGTAGAGATTATAACCCGATTCTGGTTCTTTTGCGTGATCGCCTTTACATGCGGAATTTCTCACCGAGGTAGAGTCGCCTAACTTCCGGGTCTTCGGTTAGTTCGGAGGGTATCCCGGACCTAAAAATCCGCCCCTCGGCCATTATGTAGGCCCGGTCTGTCACACCAAGAGTCTCGCGCACATTATGATCTGTGATCAGAATTCCTATAGCACTATTGCGTAAATAAAGTATGACATTTTGAATGTCATCAACAGCCTTTGGGTCGATGCCCGCAAATGGTTCGTCCAGTAAGATGTATTGCGGTTCAGTCGCTATGGCTCGCGCAATCTCGGTTCGCCGCCTCTCTCCGCCTGAAAGTGCATCCCCCCGCGTGTTTCGGACATGGGCAATACCGAACTCCTCCAATAGCTCCTCAACTCGCTTCAAACGCTCGCGTCGACGCAAACCCATGGTCTCTAGCACTGCCAGAATGTTCTGCGCCGCCGTCATTTTGCGAAACACTGAGGGCTCCTGCGGCAGGTAACCAAGCCCTAAGCGAGCGCGAAGATACATTGGCAGTTTTGTCAATTCCCGACCGGCTAACTGCACAGAGCCTGAATCCGGCTGCTCCAGACCAACAATCATATAGAACGTCGTGGTCTTACCCGCACCGTTTGCTCCAAGTAAACCTACAACCTCACCGCGCTCGACGTGCAAACTGACATCGTCCACCACACGACGTTTGCCGTAAGTTTTTTGAAGCTGCAAGGCGCTCAATGCAGTGGGTGAGGGATGTCGCCTGTCATGTTCTCGTCCCGCAGAAACGCTTTGGGGCTTCTTACGAGGCGTGCTAATTCTTAACTCTTCGATTTGAGTTCCCATCAGGAGGTTTTATTGCCTCTTAATCTTGTGGACCGACCTTACACGTCCAGGTGATTGTGATCCACGGGCGTCGTCGGCTGTGACTTTACCTTCGCGCACAAACACCGTCAAACGACCCCCTTCTGTACTGCCCTGTTCGGCGTCTTCAACTCGAGCGGGACTTCCCCGCAACACAGCCACTTCGTCAGCGGTGGTGTACTGGATCCAATCCCCGGTTCCCTTTCGATTCGGCTGCGTCAGTACCACGTTGCGCTCGGCAATTGTCTTCTCCATTTCACTCGTTTGTTTGGTGAGGTATACATCAGCTCGGCCGCTGGTAATGCGATCTGTGCCCTGTCGAATGTCCACGTTTCCCTCGTAACGCAGTAAACGATCTGCCTCTGAGTACGCCATCCAGTCGGCGGCCGCAAAAACGGGGACAACTTCATTTGCGCCTTGTGTTCGACGCTTGGCATTGTACAGCCCACTCTGCACGCGGCCGCTGGCATCCATCTTCTTGTCGTTCACGTAAATCGTAAGCTTGTCCGCGCGTACATAGTTATCGTCCTGCCACGCACGCGCGTTTCCAGTGTATGTTGCGATTCCCTTCGCATGCTGAAACTCACCGCGTTCACTGCTGACGTATACGGGACTCCTGGTCCGCATGAATGGAACTGCGTTGTTCGTCTGTTCCTGGCTGTAATAAGTCGTAGCCGTTCGTCCGCGACTGAAGGAGACATCGTTACGAAAATCTGAGTCAAGCTCAATGGCTTTTGTTCGACCTCGCGAATCCCAAACAGTCGGTTCACCCCCACGTAATCGAACCATGTCTTCTGCAGCGGTGTACGAAATGTTGTTAGCCGTGCCGTTGCGATCGCTTTCGTTGAACTTCGCGCTTCCCTGCGCTTCAAAGCGATCCACGTCCTGGGTCTCTCGGACAAAGGTTGCGACCATTTTGTCTGAGGTCAATGTCCGAGCTGCTCTGCCGGTGTCCGACTGCGCGGGCTCGACAACTGCCTTGGTCCCCCCGGTCGCAGTAAACTCTCTCGCGAGGTTACCCTGATCGAAGAACTCGCAGTCAAAACGGGGAGCAGTTAAGGTCTTTTTATCCGCCTGCCTGTTCTGAATGACAGGGTCGACAAACAACTCTGCGTTTCCGACGGCTTCGGCACGTTCAAGATCTCTGCCGGTCACGCGCCAGAAGAGCTTCACGGTGTCGGCTGTCAGTCGTTTGTTGGCAGCTCGCGGATCGTTTGCTTTGGATCGAGGCGCAGAGAGGCTCACTACCGATCGTCCCTCGGTGCGCATTTCTTTAAGGACACTCTGATCACCCTGCGCCTGGAAGCTAACCTCCACCAAGTGCGGACCGCTCATCTGCATTTGAGCATCAGAGTCAAGTGTCTGCGATCTAACCTCTTTCATGCCGACGGCACGTTCGAGCCGCTGGTCCTTGTCCAGGAAGAAATCCATGTCCGTTGAATGTACTTCCGCCGCCCGACCTTCCTGCATTGACCGAAGGTAGGCATTTCCGCGCAGTTCGAGCTTTTGCAGCCGCTTTTGGTCAGTCACCAGTGCGTAAAGCGTATCGCCACTCATGGTCTCGCGCTCCTGTTCAGCGGTCACTCCACCTGCGAATGAAAGCTTCATTGTGGACTGCTCGAATATGGCGTAAGCGGAACGGATCGTCACCGGGCGCGACCGTCCAGACGACGCGTTGGCTTTAGAATCGCGAAGCACTTCCGGAGCAACGACGATTTCAACGTCTTTCTTTAGCAGCAGCTTCTTTTGCTTTGCCTCCACCACAGCGCCCGTTGAACGTCCGGAGACATTCTCGCGTGCAAACGCCACGGGAACATCTGTTTGGGCAACTTCGGCATCGCGGTCATACGCAAGCTCTTCTGTGTTTACTTTCAATCCTTCTTTGGTTTCTATCCTTACTCCTCCGTGAAACGAGATAATGGACGTTCGCGGATCGTAAATTGCGCGGCTGGCCGTGATTTGATCCGGTTGTGTTCCTTCCGGTGGATACATTGCGAGACTTACATCTTCCAACTCATGATGGTTGTCAGAGAAGGTCGTGTCTTTTGAGGCTTTTAGAAGGAGGTATGAGCGGTCGCCTCTCGTGATTCGCTGTTCATAGCCGTTGATGGTTCCAGTGATCTCTTTGGAGAGTTCAGGCGTCCCAGATTTGAGGCGGAAGGGTGTGTTGTTTCGAAGCCGGTAGTAAGAGACGGCAATAAAAGCAACACCGGCGACAAGAACTGTTACGGCAAGCAATCGCACCAGGAGCGGAAACCGCGCTCTGAGCCCGATAGCTATCTCTCGTCGTCTTGAGATTTGTTGCATCACTCTTTAGTTGGTGGTTCGTTGTGAGTTGTTCGTTGTAAGTTGTTCAAGATCTTTTGGTCTTTGGGCTTTGATCTTTGGTCTTTGGCAATTAACGGCGCCACGATCAACTAACAACTAACAACTAACCAACCTGTTCGATGCCGCTAAACTTACAGTCCGTTTGCTCGAACTGCCGCAATTGTAACAGCGAACCTAAATCTATCAGCAAAACTAGTACTGGTTCAGTTTCAAATCTTAGGTTCGAATATTCAACGGTTCTTGGGAACGCGGGCGTCTCGCCCGCATTGCTCGCGCAGCGCGAAAATTGATTGCGGAAAAGAATGCAACAAATTGGGCACCGTGCGGGCGGGGACGCCCGCGTTCCCAAGAACCGTTGAATTTTATTTCCAAGTTTCAAACTGAACCACTACCAGCAAAACTCCCAGCCCGCGCCAACCTTCATCTACCGGTGCTTACGTTCGACAAGGTCATCCTTCAGAAGCTGGTAGTCGGGTGTTACTGCACACTTTGCCTAACCGACTTTATTGACTTAGGCTTTGAACCGCAAGTGAATCCGCGCGCTAACCGATTTAATCATGTTGGAACGTCAAGGAAAGGCGGGTTAACTTGAGCACTCGAGCCCACTTAATAGGAAAGTAAAGCTTAAGTAGCGGGTTAACGCCGAATGATCAGGGATGAGCAATCGCTACAAGCGATGCGAGACCGCCCACATGAATCAATGCAGCGAGGAAGCCGATCAGTGAGAGCAGCATTTAAGAATACCCTCAAACGGTACGAAACTATTCTGCAAACCAGCCGCCCGGATCAAGTAGTTTGACTCCAATACAACGGCGGTTGTCAATCGGATCTGTCCAGGCGCCGTTCACTTCAGCCCTGAGATTTGCTCCAAAAGGTGGTGTGAGTGTGACAAATGTGCCGACGTTCACTTCACGATCGAGGATGATCGTGGCGCCACCGCGACTGATCTTCACGGCCTGTGCGGTAATGTGAAAGGAGTTTCCATCCTTGTCCTGGCCTTCTACTTCTAAAGAGAATTCAACCGGGACTCGGGGACTGCGCGGCCGCTGGGAACGAACCGTCGCAGGCTGGTCTTTCTCGTCCATATCTAATGCCCTTTTTTACGAATTTGAATGTGAGGCAGAGGGCAGACGTAGTCTACCTGAATATCGCAGTCCACGGGAATGATTTTCCGATGACCGCTTACTCTACGGCTGCCGAAATGTGACCGGCAGCAAGAGCGGCGAGGATAAAACCGCCAATTATCAGGCGGTAAACGATGAAGACGCCCGTCGAATGGCTCCGTAGATACCGCAACAGGAACCAGATTGAGGCGTAACCTACGATTGCGGAAACAACTGTCGAGACGGCAAGGGGAAGAAAACTCCCCTCTGGCAGTTTTATGATTGCCTCTTTCAACTCCAACAGCCCGCTGGCCGCTATTGCTGGAATCGAGAGCAGAAACGAGAAGCGCGCTGCCGTTTCCCTTGTTTCACCGGCAAAAAGCCCACCCATTATGGTTGAGCCGGAACGACTAGAGCCCGGCAGCAAAGCCAGCACTTGAGCACAGCCAACGGCCAAGGCGTCCCTGATCCCCAGTTGGTCCATTGATCGGTCTCTTTTGCCGACCCATTCCGCAAGAGATAACAACAACGCCACCACGATCATCATAGCTGCGATGACCCACAGATTTTTGGTAAACGTCCCTTCGATCTGCTCCTTAAAAAGCAGGCCGACAATTCCCACCGGCAAAGAGCCAATCACAATCAGCCAGCCCAACCATGCGTCACGGGATAGGCCATCTTTAGCCTTGGATCCACGCTTTCCTCTGAAAAGCTCAACGTGGTCCGCTACAAATGCGCGCGTGATCTTGAGTATGTCCGCATAGAAATAGATCAAGACGGCCAATAACGTGCCGAGCTGAATTACGGCAATCGTCGCCGTGGTCTGTTCCGCTTTCAACGTTGGTTCGAAACCGTCGTAGAGACCTACAGCCCTTGATGCAAAGACGAGATGTGCGGTGGAACTAATCGGTATGAATTCAGTTAGGCCCTGGACTAGGCCCAGGACAATCGCCTGAAATAGAGTCATATAGGAATGAGTTGAATGTGCCTGCTAGATTGAACGAGCTAGTAAGTTGCACTCGGCTTGGTTCCGGAATCCCCGCTACTCGCGAAAAGAATTGCGCCTGGAGATCCAATCGTACATGAAATTGGGCATGATCATTCCGGCTCGGACGATACTGGCCAGCTGCCAGGGAAAGGCGTAAGACTTCTTGCGCTTCTCGATTACTGTGACGATCTTCTGTATTGCATCGTCCAATTCCATTAGATAGGGCATCCTGGCACTGCGGCCCGCAGTCAAGGGAGTTTTGATGAATCCCGGGTGAATGATTGTGACATTTATTCCCCTCGGCTCAAGATCCAGTCGCAGACTTTCAAAAAAGGCAGAAACTGCAGCCTTGCTTGCGCAGTAAGCGGCCGATTTAGGTAAGCCACGGTAAGCAGCCAGGCTTGAGATGACCACTAGATGCCCGGAGCCTCTTTCAAGCATACCTGGTAAGACTGCTGCAACACTGTTTGCGGCGCCAACTACGTTGGTGGTGATAACACGCGCCACTTCCTCCGGATCCAGATTCGCTGCATCGGTGGTTGCGCCAATACCTGCATTGGCAATCAAGAGATTGACAGGCCCGAGTTCACTTCGGACACGCTCAACCGCGCTCTTCATCGACGCTGCATCCTGTACGTCAGCAGCGACGGCGAACGCGGCCGGTCCGACGGTTCGGTTGCCCTCACCATTGCGCGACTTTCGTGCATTTATCTCGCGCACGATCTCACCAAGAACTTCGCTTCTTCTGGCAATGAGACCCAACCGTGCCCCGCGCTGTGCGAGTTCCAGTGCCAGCGCCCTGCCAATGCCCGAGGATGCACCGGTGATGAGTACGACGTTTTTGGACCAGTCCATTTCGCGAATCGGCTGGGTTCTCTAGTTGAGCAATAATTATGCAGGTGTGAGCAGAAGCACCCACCCCTTTTGGAATCAGATCTGTCTTACTACTGGCAGAATAACCGGCTTAGCGCCCGAGAGTTTCTGGATGAACCGCTTTAGCTCTAACCTGACGTGCTCTTTAAGCAGCTCTTCGTTGCGCAGTGTCTCGCGGGAGGCGCCAGTAATTGCGGCAGCGACGACCTGTTGAGCATCTTTCAAGCTCCCGTTGGCTGAATCAAAACCCCGTACACCTCGGGTCACGATCTCTGGCGGCATCTCCAATTCCCCAGTTCGAGCATCGACCACGACAACCAACGTGACAATCCCTTCGTATGCCATCTGTTTGCGCTCGCGCACGGTCTCGCGTTCGATCTCTTCAAAGCCCGTATCGTCAATAAAGGTCCTCCCAATCTCGCGCCGGTTTACTACTGCCGCACGTTCGCCATCGAGCTCGAGCACGTCACCATTTTCGATGAGGATTATCTGCGACTCGTCGTATCCGAGATGATTCCTTACAAACTCTTTATGCCGAAACAGCATCCGGTATTCGCCGTGGATAGGAACAACGAACTTAGGGCGGACTGCTTCAGTCATAATCCGAATATCTTCCTGGGAAGCGTGTCCACTCACATGGACCAGCCGTCTCTTCTCTTCGATGATGTTAGCGCCACGTTTATAGATGTTGCCGATCATCCTGGAAATCAGGCGTTCATTGCCTGGGATGATTCGCGCAGAGAGGACAACAGTGTCACCTTCATCGATAGTTAACCCTTTGTAACTCTGGGTTGCCATTTGCGAAAGTGCAGCTCTGGATTCGCCCTGTGAGCCCGTCACCAGTAAAACGATCTCTTCTTCGGCGAGATGCTTGGCTTCATTGAGAGGAATCAACAGCCCATCCGGGATATCCAGATATCCCAGCCTGTCTGCAACCTCTACGTTCTTTTGCATGGAGCGGCCGAGTACGCAGACTTTTCTAGCGAACTGCTGCGCCACATCGAGGACAATCTGCAAACGATGTATGGATGAAGCAAAGGCGGCAACAATGATGCGTCCTTTAGCTTCGCCAAAGATCTCTTCAAAAGCGGGAATCACCGCGCGTTCGGAAGGTGTGCGACCTGGCACAGTTGCGTTGGTGGAATCTGACAGAAGAGCCAGAACGCCTTCCTGCCCATATCTTCGGAAGGAACGCAGGTCAATGGGTTCACCAATTACGGGTGTCTCATCAACCTTGTAATCTCCAGTGTGAATGATGGTACCAACAGGAGTTTTGATAGCCAGGGAGAAGCAGTCGACCAGCGAGTGTGAAACGCGAATGAACTCAACCGTAAACGCGCCTATGTCGACGACATCGCGCGGCGCCACACGGTGCAGCAGGGTGTCTGCAGTCAGGTCATGTTCTTCAAGCTTGCTCTCAGCAAGGCCGGCGGTAAAGTATGAGCAGTAAACGGGGACGTTGAATTTCTTAAGTATATAGGGAAGCGCACCGAGATGATCCTCATGACCGTGCGTCAGGACAATAGCTGTGATGTGATCGCGGAACTCTTCGAGGAAATCAAAATCGGGGATGCAGACGTCCACCCCGTATGCTGTCTCTTCGGGAAACCCCATGCCGGCGTCGAGAATAAGCATTTCATCCCCATAGCGCACAGCCATGCAGTTCATCCCAAACTCGCCGATACCGCCGAGCGGAATAATCTCAAGCACACTACTCACCTATATACATTACTCGACTCTCCGGATCTATGTAGCAGTTGTTTAATGAGGGGCAATTGCTCTTCAAACTGAGTCTGAGTATAACAGTTGTATGCAAGCGCGTGAAACGCCTCTCGCGAGCCCGGCTGCCCCGCCAGAGTCATTGACATGGGCTACGGCTTAAAATAGAAGGCTCGATCGAATCGCGCAGCTTTCCGAAGAAGGGATCAAAGATGAAAAACTCTCTTTATGTTATTGCCTTGTCAGGTGTTCTTTGGTTGTCACCTCAGTTTGACAGCGAGCCTGCCAAAGCTCAGGAACGACACCCGCACAGCCACGACCGCACCGAGAAACTCGGCCTCGTGAACTTTAAGGTAACGTGTAAGCCCCAAGTTCAGCCACAATTTAATCGGGCGGTCGCCTGGCTCCACTCCTTTGAATATGAGGAGGCGGAAAGGGTTTTCAGTCAAATTGCGCTTACGGATTCGCAATGTGGAATGGCTTACTGGGGAATCGCCATGAGCAATTACCATCCGCTGTGGGCGCCACCGACCGCCGCAGAGTTACAGAAAGGTTGGAGCGCCGTCGAAAAAGCAAAGCTCGCCGGCGCTCAAACTCAACGCGAACGCGATCACATCGCAGCCATTGAGATTTTCTACAAGGACGGCGACAAGCTAGATCATAAAACGAGGACGTTTGCCTACAGTGACGCGATGAAATTGCTTTATCAACGAAATCCGGCAGATCGTGAGGCGGGCGTCTTCTATGCATTATCGCTCATAACAACCGGAACGATGGTCAACGACAAGAGCTATGCGCGCGAGAAACAAGCTGCTCAGATCTTGAATCGCATTCTGGCACTCGAGCCACAGCATCCCGGTGTCGCTCACTACCTGATTCACAGCTATGACTATCCACCACTGGCACACTTGGCGCTCGCCGCTGCTCGGAGCTATGCCAAAATCGCGCCCGCCTCGTCCCACGCTCAACATATGCCTTCACACATCTTCACCCGAATGGGCCTATGGGAAGAGGCAATTCAGTCAAACCTGGACGCCAAATCGTCGGCCAAGGCTTATGCCGCGAGAAACAGGATGGCAGGCGCGTGGGATGAACAGCTTCATGCGATGGACTATCTCGTCTATGCCTATCTCCAGCGCGCGAAAGACAAGAAGGCATTGGCTGTACTCAACGAACTGAACCAAATTCAAAAGGCCGAGCCACAGAACTTCAAAGTCGCCTATGCCTTCACTGCTATTCCCGCACGTTACAGCCTTGAGCGTCGACGGTGGGACGAAGCAGCTCAATTGCCACTGCGTCCGTCCAAGCTGGAGTCGTTTCCGTGGGAGCGTTATCGGTGGGCCGAAGCTCATACACGTTTTGCCCGAGCAATCGGGGCGGCACGCGCGGGCAAAGTTACTGCTGCACGTGAGGATGTTGAGCAGTTAGGAGCGATCAGACAGGCGCTCGTTGAAGTGAGAGGCGATTATGATTGGGCCAGACAGGTTGAGATCGAGCACATGGTTGCGTCTGCCTGGCTGGCGTACGCAGAGGGCCGTCACGAAGAATCCTTGCGGCTGATGCGCCGGGCGGCAGACTTAGATGACACGACCGACAAACATCCGGTGACGCCTGGTTCGATTCTTCCAGCGCGGGAACAACTCGGCGAACTGCTATTGGAGCTTAAGCAACCGAGTGCGGCCCTGCAGGAGTTTGAGCTTGCACTTCGGAGCGCTCCCGAACGATTCAACGGACTATCCGGGGCAGCACGTGCGGCAAAGCTTGCTGCGGATCTGAAGAAGGCGAAAACGTACTACGCAAAGCTTTTGCAACTTGGTCGTGAAGCAGAGAGCACTAGACCAGAGATCGAGGAGGCACGTGCATTTCTCGCAAGCGCAAATGAAAAGAAGCCCCCAGCATGAATGGGAATCCGTAAGGACTAGTCGGGTAACACGTCATCAATGACAGACGATAGAAGAACCGAACCTCGCATACCGGTCAACCTCGACGTTATTTGGGAGGCCTCTGCTGGTCTTTATGGCGCTCGCACCAGTGACCTAAGTTTGGGCGGATGCTTTGTTGATAGCGTCGGACGAGTGGTTGAAGGTGAACGGATCAAGTTCAAAATGATTCTGCCGCACGGCGAGTGGGTGCAGATTGAGGGCGTCGTGGCCTATCAATATCCAATGGTAGGATTTGGCGTACGATTCATAAATATGACCGAAGAAGTTAGAGCGAAACTCGACGCGGTATTGCATGGCTAGTCCCCGCAGACGACAGTGAGTCTTCGTGAGCTTGTAATCTAAGTTGAATCCGAAACACTTTCTTCCCGTCATCGGGTGTTTTCTGCGTGGAACGCCCATTCAGTTGTAGAGATCGCAGCGGCCTAAAGAAAACATGAACACAAAAACCTTATTGATTACTGCAGCATTGTTGATGATGACGTCCACCAGTGTAGCAAAGCCCCAAACAATGCGGCTGGACTACTACCACACCGGCAACGCAACACATGAGGGCTTCAGTGTTGATCGAGTTGTAGTGGAACCCCACGCCTGGCCAGGTGACCCTGGAAAGCATATCGATAACAGCAACCTCGGGAAATACCTTTTCGAGGTTCGCGATCAAAAGACGAAGCAACTTGTCTATTCCCGCGGGTTCGCTTCAATCTACGGAGAATGGGAAACTACAGACGAAGCGAAAACCGAAACCCGGACGTTTCACGAGTCTTTGCGGTTCCCTGCACCAACTTTACCAGTTGAAATCACACTCAAGAAGCGCGACGCGAAGAATGCTTTCAAAGAGATTTGGCGCACGGTTGTCGATGCCGAGAGTATGTTCGTCGACCGCTCGAAATCTGCTGCGCCTGGTCCCTTGATCGCTATTCAAAAGATGGGTGAACCAGAGACCAAAGTCGATTTCCTGATAATCGGCGATGGTTATACCCAACAGGAAATAAAGAAGTTTGAGGCCGACGCCCGGCGAATGACAGAGGCTTTGTTTGCGACCTCGCCCTTTAAAGAGCGGCGAAAGGACTTCAACGTTTGGGCACTCTGCCCGCCCGCCTTCGAAAGCGGGATCTCACGACCCTCCACAGGCATTCACCGGGACTCACCAGTGGGCGCAACCTTCGACGCTTTTGGTTCCGAGAGGTATGTGCTGACATTTGACAACAAAGCGTTGCGCAAGGTGGCGGCTTTTGCTCCCTACGAATTCATAGAGATACTCGCTAACAATCGCACCTATGGCGGCGGTGGCATATTCAATCTTTACAGCACTGTCGCTGTCGATAACGCCTGGGCCAATTATGTTTTCGTCCATGAGTTTGGTCATCATTTCGCCGGTCTAGCGGATGAATATTACACGTCATCAGTCGCTTATGCTCCCGCTACAGAACGGCTTGAACCATGGGAGGAGAATGCGACGGCGCTATTGGATCCGGCGAATTTGAAATGGAAGGATCTTGTCTTAGCTGGCACGCCGATACCAACGCCCTGGAACAAGGAGATGTTTGAGAACTACTCTCGAGAGATTCAAGCTCGGCGGGTACAACTTCGCAAGGAACGGCGACCGGAAAGCGAAATGGAAGCTCTGTTTGCAGAGGAACTAAAGCACGAACAGCAAATGTTTGCGCGCGAACGTTACGCTGGCAAGGTCGGCGCTTTTGAGGGGGCGATGTACGAAGCGAAAGGCTATTACCGACCAGAGATTGACTGCATCATGTTCTCTCGCACCAACTTCTTTTGCCGTGTCTGCCGTCGGGCCATCGAGAAAGTGATCAATATGTATGCATCCTAACGAGGCAAAGGATAAGTGGCGCTTTACAAAAGTCTACGCGAAGCGCGGTCACTGGCGGGTTGTGGCATCGCATGCATCGGAAGTCGCGAATTATGCATCAGCGTTTCTGGAGACGTCATGAAAACGATTTGCCTGACGGTATTATTTTTCTCAACGCACCTAACCAATAACGCCCAAGCCCTGTTGCCAATTTATGATGGCAGTCTTCCATCACAACCCACTCGAACGCGTGTCTTGAGGAGTGATGAGACGGTGTTCAGGCAACAAATTCTTCCCGCTGCAAGGCGTGCCTGGAGAGCTCGACAAAGCGAGTGCACAGATGGGTGGGAGGGCGAACCAGCAATCCGTGGAGTGGCTGCTGGGTCGTTTACGAAACCGAAGACCACCCAACGCGCTTTGCTTTATAACTACTGCACCCCAGCACACGCCTACGCCTTCAACGGTGTTGCGATCCTGGAGAGCGGCCGAGTGGTGGCCCACATCACTTATCAATCCGATTGGCAGAACGACATCACCACCGCCCCCGACGTAAACCAGAACGGGCTGTCAGAAATCGTCCTGGTCGCGGGGACCACCAATCAGGGAACTACCTGGGCAACGGTGACCCTGATCGAGTTCGAGGAGAACCAGGTTCGTAAATTTGGGTTTGTTCAGGTCTTTTCGGACAGTTGCGGCTACAGCATGAGCGAAGGTGGTGAAAGCTGGAAGATTTCAGTGAAGCCTGGAGCCTCACCAACCTTCTACTCGCAAACCTTCAAGCGAGGTTGTCGCCAGAGACGATGGCGACGAGCCAGCGCCCCAACTGAATGTCAGCTGGCTGAAGACAGCACCGAATACCTTTCCACCGGAAGGGCGAGTTCTGGCTCTCCTTCCTAAGCAGCCCGGCGCCTGATCACAAAATCTGTTCTGTCACTGCAGCTGCAATGTCCAAGCGAGGGTGGCTATATCTTAGGATGCGCTGCACCTTATGATCACTCGATCTGAGTGTAGTAATCATTAGCTATCCAACCGTACATTTGTTTAAGATGGCCTCGTGGAACAAAGGAACGGGTCAAGGGGAGTAAAGCGCGGGTACCTGAACCCTCAATTAGTGAGGAGCGTCTCATTTTGGGTTACCAGCGCGTGCATCTTGGTCGCGGTAGTTAGTTCCCTTCTCGCGATCTGGAGGTTCACCGGCACCGACATTCTCTGGCGGACAGTTGCGACATGCGTTGTCATTGCCGGAGGAACCATCGCGTTCGCGTTTGTTAACACCATATTCGGTTATCCACCTGAATAGGTCGCTTCCTCATAGATGATGCCTAAGAAAACATATTTTGATCTGCTCGACGGTCATTCTGTTTCCAGCGGTCAGGCGTTTTGGGAAGTCCTGGACGTCGTCACTCTCCCGCCACTCAAGCGCGGGCAGCTTGTTATGTTCACGCTGTGCCTGTTGAACGATCAGCCGGATTCCGAAATTGCCGCTATAGTTAAACCGCTCAGAGCTAGACACTATCAGACGCGTACCGTTCGTGCGTGGCGTGCCAACCGTCAAACCAGAAAATTTGAGGAGATCCCAACACGTCGAGTGAAGTGCGAGATTCAGGGCGATTACTAGGGCGAATGGAAATTACAAAGGGCGGCGGTCCAGTTTCTTCTGAACCGCCGCCCTTTTTGTTCTGTCAACTTCGAGCGTGACTAGTACCCTCGATAGCCGTCCCTGTAACCGTTGGCAAAGCCCTGCCGGAAGTACTGTTGGTACAACGCGCGATTCCCAAATCGCGAGTTGTAGTCTTTATTAGCGCTTCGGTAGTCGCCCTCATCACGGTACTCGAAACGCTCGCCGCGTCTGCGATCATTTCTTCCCTCTTTTATGCCCTCATTGTACCCAGCGTTGAGAGCGGTTTGCCGCATATCAAACGAACCACCGTAGGACGGTCTGTTGTCTCTATAAATTCCGCCGCGTCGGACATCGCGTCTCTGTTGACGTTGATATTCGCGCTGCCGTCGTTGTTGCTCGCGCTCCCAGGCGCGCTGCTGCTGGCGGTAGTAGTCATCATTGCGATATTGTGCCTGGGCCGTCGTGCTTGACATGAGACCAATGCCGAACAACAACGAAGCACCCAGGATTGCGCCTCCAATTTTTCGTCCAAAGTAGTTTGCTTTCATATTGACCTCCCCTTTGTTGTTCCTATGCGCAATGGTCATGCCATTGGCTGAGAGGCGCTATGGCGATAATTTTAATGGCTTTGAGTACTCCAAATCGTGTTCCTTTTTCCAAATCGTGTTGCTTTATCCGACACGCGTACGCGAGTAATTCGGACGCCCTTTCCTCTTTTTTTTTGGTTACCAACTCATGACGCGAACTGACATTCAGAACGCTCACCATTGCACGGCGCTTCTGAGTCGGTAACGTCAAAAGGAAGGAGGGGGTGCGTGTCTTTGTAGGTCGGATCTGAACGAAGTCCACACTGCCGTGTGGAGGATTTGGTCGTGTGGCTCATGAATTTTCCATTTTCCTGTAGCAACCATACGCTTGTCTTTTCGAGGCGGGAGAGCGCCAGGGTTTTAAAGACATGGATTCGATTATTGCCGTAATAAAAACTAAACGCCTGAACCTGCGTTCCATTGGCGAGAACGATCTGGATCAGCTTTTCGAGATCTTCTCAAATGACGAAGTGATGCGGTATTGGAGTAGTCCACCGCTGAAGAACCGAATCGCAGCGCAAGCGCTATTGCGAGAGATTCAAGAGGGCCTCCAGCAGAGATCATTTCTCAATGAATTGTACCTTCATCGCCTGGAGGCCGATGTCGATCCTCGCAACGTGAAGTCCATCAAGACTCTTGAGCGGCTTGGGTTCACCAGAGAGGGCTACCTTAGGGAGCGTTGGCAGGTGAATGGAGAGATTCAGGACGCCCTGTTTTACGGCCTTCTGAAACCGGAATGGCAAAGGGCCAGAGCAGCTCAGCAACCCTTACTTTGATGTCGATCAAGTTTTTCAGGTCCCAAGCACGATTTCGCTCATGGCTGGAACGAAACTACGCGGCCGTGGACGAATTGTGGGTCGGGTTCTTCAAGAAGGATTCAGGCAAACCGTCAATCAGCTACAAAGAAGCCGTGGACGAAGCGCTATGTTTCGGCTGGATTGATGGTGTCAGGAAAAGCATCGACGGTGTTAGCTACACCGTGCGATTCACGCCGCGCAGGCCCCGAAGTACCTGGAGTCGTATTAACATCGACCGCGCGAAAGAGCTGAAATCGCTCGGGCGTATGACTCCCACTGGCTGGCAAGTGTTCCAGGAGCGTGATCCCAATAGAGCGGGGTTGTATTCTTTCGAGAATCCTCCGCGGGAACTTGATAATGCACTCGCAAAACACTTTCGGCTGTGTAACAGCGCCTGGGAGTTTTTTCAGCAACAACCGCCGGGCTATCGACGCACTGCGATCTTCTGGATAATGAGCGCCA
>Ga0209431_10001499_pt1 | contig 19324 bp, 17 predicted proteins | sample RifCSP13_3_FD_184021 | JGI IMG/M metagenome (GOLD analysis project Ga0209431, IMG submission 184021) | Soil microbial communities from Rifle, Colorado - Rifle CSP2_sed 13_3 (SPAdes) (version 2) | ecosystem: Environmental > Terrestrial > Deep subsurface > Rock core/Sediment | place: Rifle...
TTTATTGCCAATATCAACGTAGGTATGCGAGATTCCCCATTTGGAGAGCACCTGGGTGATCAGCAAATGGGTGGTTCCAAAGATCTGCCGGCTGGCAAGCAGGTGATCACCAGGCCGTAACAGCGCAGCCATGGTCAGAAAAACCGCCGCCATACCCGAAGCGGTGGCAATTCCGTCTTCAGCTCCTTCCATTGCACAGAGCTTGCTGATGAATTCATCGCTGTTGGGATTTGAAAAACGGGTATAGATATTTCCCCCGATCTGGTCCGAAAATACCGATTCGGCCTCATCGGCAGAATTGAAAATGAAACTTGACGTTTCAAATATCGGCACGCTGTGTTCCTTATGAGCGGAACGCCTGGCCTGGTTTCTTACGGCATATGTCTCGAACTTAAGATCTTTCTTCATGACTATTCAGCAGCTTTCTCCTGCTTTTTGGCCCTGGGTTCCTTCTTCGGGGCTGCAGCAGCTTTGGGAGCTTTGGCCGGGGCGGGTTCCTTTACTTCTTTTGGTTTGGCAATCCTGGGGGCAGCCTTATCGGCAGCCGCATTCTTGTCTTTAGGCCTTCTGACCCCAAAGGATCCCTGGAATATCTTTCCTCTTTTTGTTTTTTTATCGCCTTTTCCCATAGCATTTAATTAATTGGTGGTTATTAGTTACTGTTTTAAATTTACAAATTCAAGGACAATTCATTCAATAAGCATTTCCTTTTTTGCGGCTGCCCGTACATACAAATAATCATTATATATTTGTCAGCGGGTTTAAAGAAGTTTTTTGCTGTTGAACCCTGTAAATTTAGCATTTTACTTCTGGTTTAACATGAAATCGTACTATAAGCATATAATTTTTGATCTGGACGGGACCCTGTCTGATTCACGAGAAGGAATTTTCAAGGCATACTTTTATGTAATTGACCGACTCGGGCTGGAACCCCGGACTGAAACGCAGCTAAATCAGCTGATCGGACCGCCATTGCAACAAGGTTTTGCAGACGGCTTTGAATTGACCGGGGAGAGCAACGATGAGGCAGTAAGGCTGTTCCGGGAATATTACGGGGAAAAAGGCCTGTTTGAAAACAGGCTATACGACGGGATAAAGGAATTGCTGGAAGACCTGATGTTCTCCGGAACCAATCTGTATGTTGCTACATCAAAATACAGTGTTTATGCCTCCCGTGTATTGCAGCATTTCGAAATTCATTCCTGTTTCAGGGAGATAGCCGGTGCTGATTATAACGGACATTATGCCTCCAAGGTAAACCTGGTGGCCGGACTGTTGCAAAGAAACGGGATTACCGATCCGGCAGACGTGATACTTATCGGGGATACCCGTTATGATATCGAAGCTGCTGCCGAACTGGAAATGGAATCGGTAGGTGTTACATACGGATTCAGCACTTCAGATGAAATTGAGGCACTGGAACCCGATTATATTGCCGGTAGCGTAAAGGAATTGCGTGCGGTATTACTGTCCTTTTAGTCTGTCAGGTGTTAGTCCTTCTTCAAAATCTTCCTCGCCCTGCTTTTAAAGCCCGGTTTTGCAGCTGAATACTGATCCTCTATGATATGGTAGAGTTCCCTTCCGATCTCGGGATATTCATCACTCATATTGTTAAGTATCTGCATACTGAACATCTTCACGGCAACCGGTGCTTTTTCGTCCGCCAGGTATCCAAAACAAAGATTTATGAGTGTGGCCTTTTCTTTTCCGGTAATTTTTACCGGTACTTCCGCATATATCTTTAATAAATTGCGGATAACACTAAAGGATTGAATCACTTCAAGCCCGGATATAATCAAGCGGGAAAAAGGTCTGAGGAGTTCAGGAAAGTTCTGGCTGCATATGGATACCACCCTCGCTGCACGATGAGCATGCGGATCATTGCCGGTCAATGCAACTTCAACTAAAGATCTAAGTAACTGCGGATTTTCATATACCATACTGGCGGTTATATCAGCAAGCATCCGACTGGAATCACCCAGGTGGTCTATGATATGTTCTGCTTTCAGTTCCACTTTCCCGGAATGCTGTATCCACAATAACCGCATTTACCGGTAACTATTGAATTACGCAGTATGCGAAATCCCTTTCGTTCAACAATAAGTTTTTTGCACGAAGGACAATACGTGTTTTCTGCATCGGTGTTGGCTACGTTACCTATGTAAACAAAATTCATGCCGGCCTTCATGGCAGCGGATCGCGCTTTTTCCAGCACGGCAACCGGGGTAGCCGGAACCTGGGTAAGTTTATATTGCGGGTGAAATCTGCTGAAATGCAGCGGATAATCCGAAAAACCGTTTTTAACCAGCCAGTCGCACATTCTCCTGATCATGGCAGGATCATCGGTCCAGCCCGGAATTACCAGGTTTGTGATCTCCAGCCATACTTTCATCTCCTTTAAAATCCGCAGTGTCCTTAACACGGGCTCAAGGGTGCCACCGTTCAGCTTTATGTAAATATCGTTGCTGAACGATTTCAAATCAATATTCGCGGCATCGATATACCTGGCCATTTCCCTGAGTGGCTGCTCGTTGATATATCCTGCAGATACCAGCACATTCTTTATTCCTTTAGCCCTGGCAAGCCTGGAGGTATCGTAGGTATACTCGTAAAAAGTAACCGGCTCTGAGTAGGTATAAGATATTGACCTGCAGTTTTCTGCAATAGCCTGTTTAACTACTTCTTCAGGCATCAGATCCTGATTACGGGTTTCGGTGGGGCCCGACTGAGATATGGTCCAGTTCTGACAGTTCAGGCAGGCCAGATTGCATCCCGCAGTGGCTATGGAAAATGAGTAACTCTGTGGTAAAAAATGAAGCAATGGCTTTTTTTCAACCGGATCAACATGAACCGCACAGGGATTTCCATAGGCAATGGAATAGAGTTTGCCGCCGATGTTCTTCCTGTTGCGGCAGTCACCCGTCATTCCTTCGCGTATGGAACATTCATTCGGACAGATCAGACAACGGATTCCCTTGGGAGAGGGAGCCTGGTACATGGCTTCCTTACGGTGGTTTTCGGGTTTGCGGACCGTGCCCGAAAATGCGGATTTTCCGGCAATGAACATTCCACCAGCATAAAGCAGGCTGTTCTTAATAAACTGCCTCTTGTTTTGTATTCCTGTTGCCCGGTTCATGGCTGAGTTCTGAAAGTCATTAACCCAGTTCAAAGTTACCGATTATCGGTTGAAGAAGCACGGGGAGGTTGAGATTTATTTCTGTTTTCGTATCAGCAGTGAAAGCCCTGTTAAAAGAATTATCAAACCGGGAACCCAGGAGGAAGCTTTTATGCCCGCCAGGGGTATGATTATGCAGGTGACGGCAACTGCACCCAGGGCGGCCCCGGCCAGGTCGGCACCATATACCGATGCAACCCTGTTTGTGTGTCGGTTGCCGATTGCAGCAGACAAAGAAAATATCAGTCCGCTTACTGTGGAAACAATTAGGATCATGACCAGGAACAACAGGTGAAGCAACAAGGGCTTGGATACCAGATTTTCCGCCAGTGCAATCATTGCGGGAACAGTGAAGGATATTCCGGCAAAGGCGGTCAGCACAATAACCAAACCGTTTATTGCAGGGGCTCTGAAGATCAGAGGACGCAACCAGGCTCCCAACCCAAGTCCTGCCATGAAAACCGCGGAAAATATACCCAGTGACCTGTATACCGTTCCATATACTGCCTGGAACGAGATCAGGAAAACCACCTGTAGTGCCGAACCTGCAAATCCTGCTGCAAACATCCCTGAAAGGGACGGGGGTGAAAACTGAGTGAAAACGATCAGGAATATTGTTAAGAGTACGATCAGCAATGGTAAGGATAACCGATGTACACCAATCAGGCTGAGCCAGTAATGGAAATACCCCGATACGGCAACCGGCCTGAAATCGGTATTTATCCTTTCCACCACGGATAACCGTGAAAGCAGAGACGCCATTCTTTGCTGCATCAATACATCGTCTATGTAGTAAGAGTTTATATAATTTGTTATAATATATTTATCTTCAATAAGTTGTCCAATATTAGTTTTTACCAGGCTATCCGAAACCACAAAATAGCTTTTATCTCCCGGGAAGATGACCACCTCATGAAACAGCCTCCTGGCAGTAAGGTAAAGTGAGGAATGCATGATCAGCTCACCTTTGCTTAAATAATTGGCTGAACGGGGCAGCGAAAATGACAAAATTCCGGAAGCAGACAACTTCCTTTTCACGTCATTAAGAAATTCCACGGAATAATACCGGTTCAACTGATAGGTTGCGGGTTCGGGAAGGCAAACCAGGACAACATCATAAATATTCCGTGTAGTACGGACAAAGATCCTGGGATCTCCGCTTATGGCACGGATCCTTTTATCCTCAAGTGTGGATGTGTATTTTTTACCCAGTACAAGAAGTTCCGGATCCGGCTCAAGATAATCAATCTCCTCAACCGAAGTGTACTTCAAAATTTCTTCGGTTAATCCTCCAATCCCTCCCGAAATCAGCAAAACACGATGGGGTGAAGGATGCTGAACCATGGCAAAATGAACCGCTTCCTCCCGGGCCAGCTGGTTATCCGTTGAAAACAGCAATAACCTGTTGCTGTAAAAGTTTATCTGTCCTGACAAATTCGTTATGGTGATATTGCCATACGGGGTATCTTTTATGTCCAGTATTTCCTGGTTCCTGAAAAGATACTGCCGTGAAAAACGGCTGCCGGCAAAAAAAATCTGTACCGAAACAAGGAGCACCAGCAGAAACAGTCCGGTACGTAAGATCCCGGTACCCGGTGTTGTAAGCAATATCAACAGCGTGGCAGGTAAAGCAAACAGGCATGCTGCAATATAATTGTCAAACAAATACATGAGGGTGAAAGTAATTAATAATCCCCCGGTGAAACTTCCCATTGATTCCATACCATAAGTCCATTCGGCACTACCTGATATGCCTGATCCGGAAAGATCGCGTGACATACACGCAAACAGCAACCCCGAGAGGAAGCATACCGGCAACAATAAAACGGCTGAGAAAAGTGAAACCTGGAAAAGAGTAGCCTGAACACCGGGAAGGAATAGTATGTCGCGTAACCCGTCCATCAGGTAAAGCAACGGTATGGTAAGCCAGCTGTAAAAGATCGTCCAGTAGGGGATCTGACTGTCCGGTAAAACAAGCCGTCTCCCGGAAAATGCACCCAATGCGGTAATTATTAGCCAGTTGGCGAGAAATATCCCGATCAGCAGCTCATTGCCTCCGAAGATCATCAGGAATTCCCGCAGCAATACCACCTGTGTTGAAACGGCGCACAGGCCAAGGACAAAAAGGATGATCAGCCTTCTTTTATGCGTATTTATAAATCCTTTCATGGCTGTAGCTTAGTAAATTTAAGAATTTTATACTTTAAAAAGCTAACTTTGCCATTGAATCAATGCGGTAATCCAGCATGCTGCAAAACCTACCGGAACATATCCTGGAATTCAGGGACAAATTTGACAAACTTGTCAGGTTAATCCGAAAGAACAAGGAGATCAAGGATTATACCCGTATCCGCAAGGCTTTTGACCTGCTGATCGATACCTTTGGTGCCCCGGATGATGCGGATGGTCACAGACAGATCATTTCCGCAATCGAAGTTTCCTCCATTGCCGTAAATGAAATCGGGCTGGGCATGACCTCGGTGCTCAGCATCTTCCTCATCAGGATCCAAAAGAAAAGCAGAACAGGCATTTCCGAGATTGAAAAGGAATTCGGGAAACCTGTTGCAATGATCACCGCGGGCCTGAATTCAATTTATGAACTGGGCAATAAAACCATTGCCCCGCAGGCAGAGAATTTTCGTAACCTGTTGCTGAACCTTGCCGGTGATGTGCGTGTCATCCTTATCAAAATTGGCGAGCAACTCCATCTGATGCGGATGATGAAGGATATGCCTCAGGAAGAGCAGATCAGGCTTGCCTCGGAGGCTTCCTACCTCTATGCACCCCTGGCCCACCGTTTGGGATTTTATATCATTAAATCCGAAATGGAGGATCTTGCGCTCAAGTATACCGACCGGAAAACATACGATTCAATAGCCAGGCAGCTGGCCCAGACTATGCGCGACCGTAATCAGCTGATCGGCGATTTCATTCAACCGATCGAGGTGGCTTTACAAAAACTTGGATTTGACTTTGAGATCAAGGGGAGACCAAAATCCATTCATTCGATCTGGAATAAAATGGTTAACAAGGGCGCTTCCTTTGATGATATTTATGACCTTTTTGCCATTCGCATCATCGTGAACAGTGAGCTGAAGAACGAAAAAGCTGATTGCTGGCAGGTTTACAGTACGGTGACCGACATATATCAACCCAATCCGCTGCGGTTGCGCGACTGGATATCGATACCCAAGACCAACGGGTATGAATCGTTGCACACTACCGTTGTCGGACCCGGCGGCCGGTGGGTCGAAGTGCAGATAAGAACCAGGCGCATGAATGAAATTGCAGAAAAAGGTTTTGCCGCGCATTGGAAATACAAGGGGCTCGAATCGGAACAGGGACTTGAAGAATGGCTGAAAAGGATCCGGGAAGTTCTCGAAACTCCGGAACCTGATGCAAAAGAATTCCTCGATGATTTCAAGTTAAGCCTGTATTCAAAGGAAATCTTCGTATTCACACCGCGGGGGGATCTGAAGAAATTCCCGGCCAATGCCACTGTGCTTGATTTCGCTTATGACATACATTCCGAAGTTGGCTCCATGTGCACAGGTGCCAAGGTTAACGGGAGAAATGTACCGATACGGCATGTAATGCAAAATGGTGACCGTGTGGAAATATTGACCTCCAGGAACCAGACCCCCAAGCTCGACTGGCTGAATTTTGTGGTCACCTCGAAGGCAAAGACAAAGATCAGGTTTAAGCTGAACGAAGCACGGGTAAAAGCGGCCGAAAATGGCAAGGAGATCCTGGTCCGGCGACTGAAAAACTGGAAGATACCCTTTTCCGATGAAACAGTCAGGAAACTGTTGAAAGCTTATAAACTCAAAATTGGCCAGGACCTATATTATAAAATTGCCAATGAGGAGATTGACCTGGCTGAGTTAAAGGAATTGTTGCAGGAACCTGTTACTGAAGAACGTCCGCCCGCCGATGCCGAACCCGCGCTTCCGCAACAGTCTCCGGAAACGGTAATCCCTACCGATGATTACCTGATCATTGATGACAAGCTGGCCAATGTTGATTTTAAGCTGGCCAGGTGCTGCAACCCGATCTTCGGGGATGAGATATTTGGGTTTGTTACGGTTGCGGAAGGTATTAAGGTGCACCGTCTCAACTGTCCTAATGCCGCCCAGCTCATCTCCAAATACGGTTATCGCATTGTTAAGGCACGATGGAGCAGCGGGGGAAGGGAAGCTGTGTTTACTGTTGAGATAAACGTTATGGGTGAAAATGATCCCAATATGCTTAACAATATTTCCGGCATCCTGTCCAAAGACCTTAAAATTACACTCCGCGGTGTCAATATCGACACCGACAACGGCATGTTCAGGGGAAGACTGAAAATAACGGTCAGGGATACGGCACACCTCGAAACGTTGCTGGCACGTTTGCTGACAATAAAGGGTGTTTACCAGGTGACCAGGGTGGAGCGGGGGAATCAGTAAACAGTGAACAGTGAACAGTGAACGGTAAACGGAATTCACAATTTTCCAGCCGCAATCTTTAATCTTTGCTCTTTGTTCTTTGATCTTTAATCTGCCTTCAATACAACCATCTCCTTATCTGCCCTTGCAATATCCGTAATGAAATTATAGAATTCGGGATAGGTTTCCCGGGAATAGCTTGCCTTATTAAATGAAAGCTTTCTGATAAAATAAATGTAACCACCGTTTGCTGAAATATGGTTTGTATAATTCCCGAATTTCGAAGCGATATGCTTTTCCCCGGGTAGGAATTCGACGTTGTATCCTGCGGGGATCTCAATTCTTACGGAGTCGTTTTGCTGAAAGGCCAGGTCAAGCTCAACCTCCGTAGGATCTTCCATAATATAGGATAAACCGGACAGGAACGAAGGGGCTATAAACATCATCCTGCTGCTCCTGGCAGCCAGATCCCGGAGACGGATCTCAAAACTGGCTTTGGCAATGGGTATGGAAGCCTCCCGGTCAAAGGTGAATTCTTCCTTTTTAAGGTCAAAGGCTGTGTAACCAAACTGGCTGGCAAGCCAGACCTTTCTTTGGTCGGGTCTACTTTCCGATACCAGGAAGAGGTCGTCATACATCAATCCATGTTCTTCAAATTCCAGTCTGATAGTGGCATCTCCGGAACCTGACAGCGCAATGTCGGAGACCGTGTTGATAATATTAACATCCAGGCCATAGGCCGGGGTTCTGAGCAGTTTGCCTCCCCCGGGCGTAATGGCAAGAACATCCCGGTCACAGGTAAAACTCCCCAGGTAATTGAACGGTGATGTCTGGTCGGTGCATTCCAGCCAGATGGTATCCTGATTATCCGGTACGCACAAAATGACATGATCAAACTGGTTACCCGGAAAATCTGCCTGTATCCATTGACCATCACCTGATCTGACCAGTGAATAGTATGATTCAATACCAACGGCCTTCAGCAAAGCCTTCATATAATTGGAAAGTGCTTTGCAATCACCGTATCCGTTTTTTGCCACATCGTTGGCGGGTATGGGCTGATATCCACCGACCCCGAACGCCAGTAAAAAATACCGGGTATTCTTTTGCATATACTCATATAGGGTCTTGATCTTTTTTTTCCTGTCCGGAATATCCCTGACCAGGTCTTTCGCCCTGTCTTCATAAACCTTGTCAAGAAAATCCCTGCCTTCGTTTAAGTCGCCAATCCATCTGCCATATTTCTGCCAGTTATCCAGGCTCCCTTTATATCCTTTCAGATTAAAATCGAGCGGTGTAGCAAATACTACAGGCAGTTTCCTGGCAAGCGGGGGGGCAAACAGACGAAGCCTGCCTGCCTGAAGGTTCTCCTCCCGCCAGGTCAGGTACAACTTACTTTTTAATTGAATGCTATCTGTGGGTGATTTAAGATTCAATGTTTTATAATTGAATTCAAAGCCGGCGGGAATGATGTATTGCAGCCCCGATTCCTCAACCGACAAAGTGGGATCATCCTGTTGCAGATAAACAGCCGGACTAAGAAAAAGATCCTCCATCGACATTTCGTAGGAATAGGAAATGGTAAACGGGTAATTGTAAGAGGGTATTTCAAAAACTTTTTTTCGTGCATCACTTATTACTTCAGGACCACCAAAATCACGCATGTCGTAAATCTCATATTTTTTGAGGGTCCACAAAAGCTTTCCTGATTCATCATAAGCACTTGCCTTTATCGAAGAAACCCGGCGCAGGTCATCATACGGTATTTCAACAATGAGGTAGTCTTCCGCTTTTTCATTCAACAGGGTTACAACCATTTTCACTTCTTTCAGGCTTTGCCGCTCGTTATTCACGGTAATTTTTACCTGACTTGAGCGGATCACAGCCTTGGCGCCCGCACGCAACAGGGTTGGTATTGAATCGCAGGGATATCTTATTTGGGAGTATAGCTCCGCAATATGCATGATCAGGACCAGCAGCAGGTTAAGATATCGTTTCATGTGAATCATCGGTTAGTCATTTTCCTTTAAAATGACCATCTCATTGGTTTTTTTGTTTACCTGGGTATAAAATTCACGGAAAGCAGGATACTCTTCGGTTTCAAAACGGGTCTTATTGATGTTCAGTTCACCCCTGATAATAAGCATGTTCCCGACAGATTCTGCACCGAACAGAAATCGCGCATCATTGCCCGGCATACTGATCCGGATGGTTTTCGGTGATTCCCCAACCTGGTAATTATCGGGAAGATGGATCCTGCAGATGAAATTTTCTGCAGTAGGGCAGCCCCTGTCCACCGGAAAGTTCCGCTCATCCTTAACCCAGGGATTAACATAATCACCGAAAAGACTGATCAATGGTTTGAAAAAAACCATACGGTTTACATATTGCAGGGAGTGTCTGAAAGTTACATCAAAAGTTATGCGGAGGGCTGATTCAAGGCTGTCCAGCGCGCCGAATTTCAGGTTTGAAATAACAACATTTCCCGCAGCTGCGATCTCCTCCTGCCGGAAGCCCGTTTCGCCTTCATTGTGGATCAGCCGCCGGAGGTTAACGCCATCATAACCCGAAAACGTAACACTGGCGTGACCCGTAAGATCCCCATTTTCGGTCAGCGTGAGTACATAATATTCCTGGGTAGCACGTTTTTCATCGTTCAGCAACTTAACCCAGCGGCCATGGGATTTATTCAGCACCCATCCTTCAACATTCAGGCATTTGAAAGGCAACATGCCTGCCGGCCGGAATTTATCCGTGGCATCAAGCAGGTAATCTTTGCCTTCAATGGTAGCGCAACAAATTAAATAGTTCAGATTGTCAGCCATGGCAACCACCGTATTGATCCGACCGTTGTCGCGCGTGCTCAGCACAACCGGGTCAGCGGCTATTCCCGCCTTACGTAACATATTTACAAGCATCAGGTTGATCTCGGCATTGTTACCCGTCCCGGTTCGATAGGCTTTTGCCAGTGATACCTCAGGGATCAGTTGTTCATACCCGTTCCACTTCATATGTTGCTGCACGTGATCGTAAACAGCCCGCATTTTCTCACCCTGGGTTTCGCAAAACCGTATAATATCATTTACTTTCCCTGAAAAAACAATGGAATTATCGGCCTGGTGACCTATTTCACTGTGATCCAGCAGTTCTTCGGATAATTTGGAATAGGGAGGCGATACATCATAGGAAGTCCCCATGGTAAAATTAACCCGTGTTAGCGAAAAGTCCACACCCGCCATGTACTCATCACTTTCGGGCATCATTGGTTCCGGCTCGAAAGGTGGAAGATTGGTGCCCGACCAATGATAAATATCGAAAGGCGTCGGTTTTGTATTGTAGTATCCTTTTTCAATTGCATGCTGCTCCCGAACCATATTGTTGTGGTTGAGGTTAATTGTATAAATAAAGAATTCCGGAATAGAGGCCCGGTATTCAACATGTCTTACCGGAACTGTGCGCTGGAAACGCAGGCTGTAATATCCACGGATCTCATCCTGACGGATGGTATACATGTATTCAATAACGGAACCTTCCCGCACATTCGGAAAAGAAAACCTTGTCACGTTGCGGTATGAACTGGCCTTCTCGAGGTAAAACTGTTTTTTCACTACCGCAACTTTCACCGGCTGGTTGTCTTCGAGGTTATGTGTAAATGCCTTCAGGATCAACAATTTATCATACCTGGTGTAGGGGATCTGGATATTGGCCAAATCGTATCCCGATGATTTGAATATTTTTATGCGCACATGTCGGGTGAATTCAATCTTAAATCCATCGCTGTATACCATTTTCGCCGTAGCATAATCACACAGCACAACGGCTTCAGCTCCTTTTTCCTGCGGATACGGTGTGGTCTCCAGTTCATCGCGGGAAACTTCGCCAAGGGTGATTGGGGAGGATTGCGGGAAAGCGCCTATCGTGGAAATAACCATTGATAACCATATAAGCATCCCATTTGCAATTCTAATGTTACCTATCATGGATTCAGGTATTGAAAATTTTCACCATATGTGGTTGTACCGGACCCATTTCCCATCACAACCGTATTACTGCCCCCAGGCCTTTAAATTTGACAATATTACCATAAATGATTAATGTGCCGGATTTTATAAAGGACCGTACAAAGTAGTCATTCATGCCTTCAAGCGCAAAAGTGATCTCGCATGAAAAATTATCCGAAGGCGGAGGACCATTCACAATTATTTTCTCGGAATGTTGCAGATTGAGTATACCGGATTTTCCCCATACAAATCCGTATTCCGATACGCTGTTGGCAGAACCTCCGGTGATGACAGCATTAAATCGGGCACCGTCGCCGGTTATGTGATCAACTGCCAGGGTCCTGATCTGTGGATAGTCTCTTTCAACCGTATTTTCCTTCTGACAGCCGGAAGAAAGAAAAAGCAGGAAGCACACCAGGGTTAAGGAAAAGATTGCCTTGTTCATTCTGCTTAACTATATAAGGATTCTAAAGTATAAAAAATATTCATCGTTGCCGCGCTTATTTGGAATATCATGATAGTATTAATGAAATTATTGCGTTGCATGTAAAATCTTCTGCATAATTGCGGGCATAGTCATTATTTTTAGTATGTTTAAACTTCAGGTAAATGAATCCTGTTTATGAAAAGAAGAGCCCTGTCCGTTATATTTCTCATCCTGGTGCATCTTGTCGCAAATGCTCAGTCCGGCTTTCGTCCCGGGTACATAATCAAGAACAATGGGGATACAATTAACGGCCAGGTGTTTTACAGCATTGACAGCAGGTTTGAAAAGATTTGCCAATTCAGGCGGTTTGAAATAGCACACGGGGTAAATTATGGTCCCGATGAGATCGTAGCCTTTGGATTCAGGAACGGCCGGTATTTTGAATCCAAAAATAACGGAAATAGAAAAAAGTTTTATGAATGTATTATTAAAAGCGTTGTAAGTGTTTATATTATTTCAGGCAAGGCAAAGGGTCAGCTGTTCATTGACCATGCTTCTACGGGCTTTATAAGGCTTAACAGGGGCCAAAACCTGGGAGCAGAGGGTGAGGAGTACGATGCCGCATCAATCACATCGTTGATCCGTAGATCGGCTGAACAATCATCCCTGCCAGTTCGGGAATTTTATAAGACAGCACGGGTGAATACGCTTACGGATTATACAGTTTCGCAACCGGGATCACTCTGGAGGGTAGGGATGACAGGAGGTTACCAGTTACTTACTCTTACTATTCCCGGTAACAACCTGAATCTTTATTTCAAGGAGGCTGAATACAATACGAGTTACAGGCCGGCTGCCGGTATTTTTATAAACCGTAAATTATCACGAAGGTCCGACCTGGCCTCCATTGATCTGTCGCTCCTGTATTTGACGGACAGTTATTATGGTTACGCCGAATATACCACGGTAAGCGATTGCCGGGATGATATATTCATTGATTTTTCAGCTATTCAGGTACCTCTTTCCCTGAAATTCTCATTTGGGAAACACAGGTTTCATCCGTTTGTCAAGGCAGGGATGTTCGGATCATTTCAACTCAGCAATATGTATAACCGTTTTTCCGAAAGACAGTACGGATCGGAAATTTTTACCGACAGTTATTCCGACTTTAAACTGGAAGACGACTTTGGATTTCAAGGCACAATCGGCATGGAATTCCAGGTTGGCCAGGCGAGGAAGATTTCGCTTGAAACGGGATACATGCGGGGCAATCAGAAATTGATCCATACCAACAGTGCATATTCCACATCGATCAAAACCAAAGTGTTCAGCCTGATGCTCAGGATCGGCCTCTGATTTTCCATGCCTTGAACTTTCTTATCTTTTGGGATAAAAGGCAATCACAAAATTTCTTGTAATTTTGCAGAAATTTTAATTAACCAACAGAAGTCATTATGAAGCTACTTGAAGGAAAAACTGCTATTGTTACCGGTGCTGCGAGGGGTATCGGACGTGCCATCGCGCTTGTATTTGCAGATGAGGGAGCAAATGTTGCCGTCACCGATCTCCGGATTGACGACAATGCACTTGAAGTGGAAAAACTCATTACCGGAATGGGAGTAAAATGTAAAGTGTATGCTTCCGATGCCAGCAATTTTACAGATACCGAAAAAGTCGTTGAACAAATTGTAGCCGATTTTGGTACCGTGGACATTCTGGTCAACAATGCCGGTATTACCATGGATGCATTGCTTCTGCGCATGACAGAACAGCAATGGGATACCGTGATCAGTGTCAACCTGAAATCGGTATTCAACTTTACCAAGGCAGTACAGCGGATCATGATCAAAAAGCTGGGCGGATCAATCATCAATATGAGTTCTGTTGTAGGGGTTGGCGGCAATGCCGGCCAGGCGAATTATTCCGCTTCCAAGGCCGGAATGATCGGATTTACCAAATCCATCGCCATGGAACTGGGATCAAGGAATGTACGCTGCAATGCCATTGCCCCGGGTTTTATCATTACTGAAATGACCAATAAACTCCCCGAGGATGTGAAGAAACTTTGGGAAGAAAAGATTCCCCTCAGGCGTGGCGGAACACCCGAAGAGGTTGCCAGGGTGGCACTGTTCCTGGCTTCTGATCTGTCGTCGTATGTAAGCGGACAAGTTATAGGGGTCTGCGGTGGCATGAGAACATAGCAACATGTCAAGGAATCCATACAATCTCTTTACCCTATTTTGCCTGCTTTTGTTGGCAGGTTCGTGTTTTAGCAACAGAATAACGATAAGCGTGCTTGAACCGGCCAAGCTAACATTACCGGCATCCATCCAGCGGATCTCCATTTTCCCGGAACCTGGACTCCGCTCAAAACCAGGCGTTTTTGATAGTATTTCAAAAATTGTACTGGATGAAAATGCAGATATCCGGGAAATAAAAACCGGATACCTGCATGGTATTTATGAAATCCTGTCAACTTCACCGCGTTTTACGAAGGTTGTCATAGCCGATACATCCACCGGTAAATTTAATGCAAACGGCATCCTGTACTGGGATGATGTAGAACGGATCTGCAAGCATGATACCACAGATGTTCTGCTGATCCTGAAAAAGGCAGTGAGTTATGATGCCGTTGAACTGATAAACAGTTACTGGATAGATAATATTTATTACTCGTATTACAAAATTGTGAACAATACAAAATGGGTATTTTACAGGCCTGAGGACCAAACGGAGCTGGCGGAATTTGTTGTCAGGGATACGGTAATAGCAGAGGGAAATCTCGCACCATCGGAAGCGGAGAATCTGTTGTACCAAACCTGCTATATAAGTGGGAGGAATATGGGAGTCACACTTTGTCCGCATTGGAATGACCGGGTTGAACGGAAATTCTACTCCGGTCCGGGTACGGAAATGAAATCTGCCGCGAGGCATATTCGGAAAAATAATTGGTATGAAGCAGCACTTATTTGGAACAGGCTTGCTGAAGGATCAAACAGGATGTTGGCTTCCAGGTCGGCTTATAATCTCGCCCTGGCCTGGGAAAGGGATGACGAACTGGATCAGGCTTTTTTATGGGTCGTTTTTGCCGACAGCCTGCGAAATAATCCGGCAATTGCAGCGTACAGGAAAACGCTGGATGAAAGGTTAAAGGCCAAATTAAAACTCGACGAGCAAATGGGACAAACCGACTGATATGTACAATATGGTTTTTATTATTCTGATTGTTATTATAGCACTTGATTTTGCCCTGGAACGGTATCTGGATTACCTGAACGGTAGAAAATGGAGTGCTGACCTTCCCGGTGAACTGAAAGATGTTTATGATGCGGAACAGTATCGCAGGCAACAGGAGTATAAAAGGGTAAATGAACGGTTTGCCATGCTTACCGCTTCAGTAAGCTTTGCAGTGATCATGCTGATGCTTTTTTTCAGCGGATTCAGACTGGTAGACGGATGGGCAAGGGAGGTCACCACACACCCCGTACTAATGGTGCTTGTTTTCTTCGGAATACTGGCCGTGGCTTCCGATATTATTAGTACGCCCTTTTCATTGTATGATATTTTTGTCATCGAGGAAAAATTCGGTTTTAACCGGACCACACCCAGGATCTTCGTGCAGGATAAGATCAAGGGCTGGTTACTCGGTGCTGTAATCGGTGGAGGGTTGCTTGCCCTGGTGGTATGGTTTTACCTGCGCACCGGTTCCCTGTTCTGGGTACATGCCTGGATTGCTGCCATTGTGTTCACGGTGTTCATGGCCATGTTTTACGCTTCGCTGATCGTTCCCCTGTTCAATAAACAAACTCCCCTGCCCGAAGGTGAACTGCGTGATGCCATCAGAGATTTCAGCGAAAAGACAGGATTTAAACTGTTCAACATTTTTGTGATCGACGGTTCTAAAAGATCCACCAAGGCAAATGCCTATTTTACCGGATTGGGTCCCAGGAAGAGGATCGTTTTGTACGATACGCTCATCAAAGACCTTGCCGTACTGGCCCATGAGATCGGGCATTACAAGAAAAAACATACCCTGAAAGGGTTACTTACGGGGATTGTCCAGACCGGGATTACACTTTTTGTTTTCTCGCTGCTGGTGGCAAATCCGGCCTTATCTGCAGCCCTGGGGGGAACGGGGCCAAGTTTCCACCTGGGTCTGATCGCCTTCGGAATCTTATACAGCCCGATTTCCATGCTCACCGGCTTGCTGATGAATTATGTTTCACGGAGGAATGAGTATGCAGCCGATCACTTTGTTAAAGAGAAATATGATGCCGGGGCACTGATCAGCGCATTGAAAAAGCTTTCTTCAAAAAACCTGAGCAATCTTACCCCGCATCCGGCGTATGTTTTCTTTCACTATTCGCATCCCACACTGCTTCAGCGGATAAGAGCCCTGGGCAGGGACGGGTAACCCGCAACTAATTTCTATCACAATATTCCTTGTTCAATAACATAATATTTATAATTTTGTCACCCCTGAACGGAATGAGATGCCTCTTTAGCTCAGCTGGTCAGAGCGGCGGTTTCGTAAACCGCAGGTCGGGGGTTCAAATCCCCTGAGAGGCTCACGCGGGAATAGCTCAGTTGGCAGAGTGAAAGCTTCCCAAGCTTTAGGTCGCGGGTTCGAATCCCGTTTCCCGCTCTTTTAAAGGTAAATCTTTATTATGCTTGCAGAAATAATCACCATTGGCGATGAAATCCTGATCGGTCAGGTTGTGGACACCAATTCAGCATACCTGGCCGGTGAACTGAACAAGATCGGGATTTCGGTTATCCGCATCACCGCTGTACCCGATATCCGTGACCACATTATTCAGGCGCTGGACATTGCCGGCACAAGGGCACAACTGGTTATCACCACCGGTGGGCTGGGACCCACCAGTGATGATGTAACCAAACAGACACTGGCAACTTATTTTGGCTCGAAAATGGTTCAAAACGATGCCGTACTGGAGCATATCCGGAATCTGCTGAAATCCCGCGGCGTTGAGGTAAATGAATTAAATACCAGGCAGGCCGAGCTCCCCGATAACTGTGAATTGCTGCATAACCCGGCAGGCACAGCCCAGGGAATGTGGTTCGAAAAAAAAACGAAGTCTTATATTTCACTGCCCGGAGTACCTTTTGAATTGAAAGCCATTTACCTGAATGAGCTGGAGCACAGGTTGAAACAACGCTTTAACCTTCCACGGATCCGCCATATTACCGTACTCACCCACGGCGTCCCGGAATCGGGAATGGCAACACTGATACATGACTGGGAAGTTCAACTTCCTGCGACGATCAAACTGGCTTATTTGCCTTCGCCGGGTATATTGCGCTTAAGGCTTACGGAAACAGGTACCGGTGAACCCGGGATTTCAGTATCGTCCATTGAGGATGAAGTCAGAAGCCTGGAAGCAATTATAGGCAAACATATTTTCGGTTACAACGACGACAGGCTTGAGGGGATTGTAGGCCTCATGCTGAAGGAACACGGTTTTACCCTTTCACTGGCCGAAAGTTGCACCGGTGGTGTTATCAGCAGTATGATCACCTCGGTACCCGGTTCTTCCGCTTATTATAAGGGCGGAATTACTGCCTATTCCAATGATCTGAAAACATCCGAGCTGAACGTCAGTCCATACACCCTGTTAATAAACGGCGCTGTAAGCCAGTCGGTTGCCGAGCAAATGGCAGAAGGGGCACGCACACGTTATAAATCGGATTTCTCGGTTGCCGTAACCGGTATTGCAGGCCCATCAGGTGGTTCAGACGAAAAGCCCGTAGGTACTACATGGATTGCCGTGGCATCGAAAAAAAGAATTATATCAAATCTTCATAACTTTGGGGAAGACAGGGGCAGAAATATGCAAAAGGCCGCCATTGCTGCGCTTTTCATGCTAAGAAATGAGATAAGGGATTGTTTATAAATATTTTTCGAGGCACATTTGAAATATTGAAAAAAATTCACGTACTTTGCGAACTGTTTTTAGAAAGCGAATAAACTGATTAAAATGTCAAGAATTTGTCAGATCACAGGAAAAACTTCAATGGTTGGGAATAATGTTTCTCACTCAAAAAGAAGGACCAAAAGAACCTTTGAGGTAAACCTGTTCGATAAGAAATTTTTCCTCCAGGAGGAAAACCGCTGGGTAAACCTGAGGGTTTCGGCATCAGGGTTGAGACTGATCAACAAGGTTGGACTGAAAAAAGCCCTCGAAGGAGCTAAAGATAAAGGATTTATAAAGAGTTTTTAATTGTAAGCACATCAGGACATGGCAAAAAAAGGAAACAGGATTCAGGTAATTCTTGAGTGCACCGAACACAAGAATAGTGGTTTACCCGGAGTTTCCAGGTATATCACCACCAAGAACAGAAAAAACACGCCGGAAAGACTTGAATTGAAGAAATACAATTCAACACTGAAAAAAGTTACCATACATCGTGAAATAAAATAACAGAACACATGGCAAAGAAAGTAATAGCAACACTGAAGACCGGGACCGGCAAGACGTTTACCAAATGCATCAAGATGGTGAAATCACCCAAGTCAGGTGCCTATATGTACAAGGAAGAGATTGTACATGCTGATCATATAAAAGACTTTTTCACTGAAAAATAGACCTTTTACAGTATAGATCCCGTAGCTTTCTTTGAAAGAAGAAAGCTTTTTTTTTTCAATTACCTCACGCAATGGCAATTTTTGGTTTATTCGGCGGGCAAAATAAGGGCGATCTCGAACGTGGCCTTGAGAAAACCAAGGAAAGTGTTATAAAAAGGATATCCCGCGCTGTAATGGGTAAATCCACGATTGATGACGAGGTTCTCGATAACCTGGAGGAAGCACTTATTTCATCCGACGTAGGGGTGAACACTACCCTGCGTATCATCGAACGTTTACAGGCCCGGGTCCAGCGCGATAAATTCATGAGCACTTCCGAACTCAACCGGATCCTCAGGGAAGAAATCGCTGCCATGCTTGGTGAAGATAACCCCGATCAGGTTACCGGTAACGGATCAAACCAAATTCCCGGACCATTTGTGATCATGGTAGTAGGCGTAAACGGCGTAGGTAAAACAACCACGATCGGAAAACTTGCCTACCTCTATAAGAAAGAAAATAAAAAAGTATTGCTTGGAGCTGCCGACACGTTCCGGGCCGCCGCTGTTGACCAGTTATCCATTTGGGCTGAGCGGGTGGGGGTGCCGGTCATCAAGCAGCAGATGGGCTCCGATCCTGCCTCTGTGGCTTTTGATACGGTTACCTCGGCTAAATCAGGGAATGCAGATGTGGTTATTATTGATACAG
>Ga0209431_10001506_pt1 | contig 19279 bp, 22 predicted proteins | sample RifCSP13_3_FD_184021 | JGI IMG/M metagenome (GOLD analysis project Ga0209431, IMG submission 184021) | Soil microbial communities from Rifle, Colorado - Rifle CSP2_sed 13_3 (SPAdes) (version 2) | ecosystem: Environmental > Terrestrial > Deep subsurface > Rock core/Sediment | place: Rifle...
TCAGTGTTTTAATCACAGGCCCCGATAACGCCGAGCAGATGAAAGAAAAGATCGCGCTGGCGCGGTCATTCGTCAAGATGGACGAAAAACAGCGTCAGGTATTGGTGAAAAAGGTCGCCGATTTGGCTGGGCGGCGTGTGGAGTTTTACAAGGCATGAAACGCAAGAGGGAAAGCGAGAGAAAAGAGAGGGTGTCTCCCTCACCAGGGAGACAAGCTGGAAGTAGAAAAACTCCTAATTCCCTTAGGGGAATTGAAACATTGGAGGATCTACGTCATGCTCTCCTGCTTGCTAATTTAGAAAAAACTCTAGTTCTCGTATGGTATTGAAGCTTTCTGCTAGTTTGAGTTAAAAAACTAAGATGAATATGACATAGACAATGAGGTTAGAATAAAGTAAGTTCATTAACGCGAGGAAATAGGTGTCTCAAAGAACTAAAGACTGGCTTCAGCAAGCGGAGAGGGATTTAGAAGCCGCAAAGTGGAGTCTCAAGGGTAAGTTCTATGAATGGGCTTGTTTTAATTGTCAGCAGGCCACAGAAAAAGCACTAAAAGCGCTCTATCAACATCTTAATTTGGATGCCTGGGGCCATTCAGTGAGTAAGCTTATGGCTGATTTACCCCAAAAAACTCGTCCTCCAAAAAGCCTTATAGGAAAGGCTATCTACCTCGACCGCTTTTACATACCCACGAGATATCCCAATGACTTGCCCTCAGGAGCACCTATGTCATATTTTACTCAGAAGGATGCCAAGGAGGCTATAAAATATGGCGAAGAAATCATACGATACTGTAAGGATAAAATCTCTTAATAAGAATAAGGTTCTTAGAAAATTAAGGCGTGTTGCCGGAGGAATAATAAAAGAGAACCCAAAAGTAATGGAGGTAAGCCTCTTCGGTTCTTTAGCTAAGGGGAATTATACAGGAAGGAGCGACGCCGATATACTGATTGTTCTAAAGGAAGATTCAAGGAGATTTATAGACAGGATCCCTCCCTATTTAGCTGCCTTTCTTTATGCCGATGTCCCTGTTGATGTTTTTCCATATACGGAGGAGGAACTCAAGCAACTGGATATTAAAAAAAGTTCGTTCATTAAACGGATCCAGGATGAAAAAATAATTCTTATAAACAGGTGAATAAAATAGGGCGGATAAATTAGTAAGGGAGACGGGACACTAGGATAAAGGGAAAGGATAAAGGGAACGCAACCCTTTATGGATATTTATGGTGCTAAACTTTATGTATATCCCCGGGGTTGCAAGAACCGTATTTGCTGATTTACCACACCACAAAATTATCGGTTTCCTACTGATCATAGAACAAGGTTTTAGTATAAGGTTAAGAAACGAGCCCATAGTTTTTTACTTGTTAGAATTCGGGCAGTATTTTTTGAAGAAAGAGGTTGGCGATTCTCTGGTGGCCTTCATTGCTGGGATGAAAGCCATCCTGGCTTACCAACATATCGTCAATTGGTTCTGCAAATAGGTCAACGAGTGGGATATCAAATTCAACGGCTAGAGATTCGATTATGGCATTAAAGGCACTTATCCGTTCGATAGTGACATTATCACTAGGGTTTTCAATGAATCGAGGAAGTTGAGTAAGATCGGGGACATTTGCAATCACTATAAAAGCCGTAGTCTCAGCGAAGAGTCGAACTAAAACACTTTCAAGGTTGGATTCGAATTCTTCGGGATTAACACCACTAATAATATCGTTCGCACCAACCCAGATAGTAATCAAATCGGGGTTTCCGACCAATCCTGAGCCGATTTCAGATAAAAGCATATCTACTGCTTCATTAATTTCATCTAGCTCTGCGGCTAGAATACCTAAATTCCTCAATTCTACATTGAATGATTCCTCTTCTAAGGCATCTCTGATTCTAAAGACATAGCCATTTGTAAACGGAATGGCCCCTATTCCAACTGCGTCGCTTGCCCCAATTGCAACATAGATGATTTCTAAGTCTTTACCACCTTCGGTTGAACTATCGCAACCACCGAACTGTGTTAAACTAATTACGAAAATTAGTAATAGTCCTAAAAATCTCTTCATTTATTCCCTATGGCTCCTACAGTTTATATAATATCCAATGATTCAAATAGTAAATAATTTTTAACCTTTTGGTATTGAAATTTTTCATAAAAGAATGAACTTTAAAGTTTCATTAAAAGAAAATAAAAGACCTTATTAGTAAAATTCTGTCTACTGCCGAATTAAAAATATAAGTTTTCGAGAGATAACTTTTTATAGGACATTAGCAAAACAAATAAGCTGTAATAGACACAACTTAACCTGACACCCTTATTTTTTCACAAAGTTGTCTGCAAGGAATAATCTACCATCTTCTCCTCCTTGCTGTCTAATCACTATAAACCCAGCTACTTGCAATGCTTTAATAATTTCTGTGTAGGAAAGACCTGGAATTCCATTCAAATCGTAATCTCTTTAACAATGCGGCTCTCCGTCATGAACATTTCAGCTTCGATCGTTTCTAAATAAAGTTCCGTGGCTTCTTTAATATTAGCCTGTGCCTCTTCTTCCATTTCTCCTTCACCGATGCATCCGGGAAGAGAAGGCACATCCATCGGGAATTGAAAGAAATGGGCTGAACGGTGTTCAGCCCCTACAGAAAGATGTGGAAAATCATATAATTCCATTCGGGGAGTTGAAACTGCCTGTGCTGAAGTCTCTTCACTTGAGTATATACTTATGGCGATACTTAATTCTTTCGCTGGGGAATTTGATATGTCCAAACTGCTTTCATTAAAATTACGGGATAAGGTGTTTCTGGATGCTGAAGTAATCCTTAGTTGGAGTCAAAAGCCCAGAAATGCCTATTTCAATGAAGCCATTAACCTCTATAACAAGCTCTGGAAGCGAAAGCTTCTGAAGAAAACCTTAGCAGAAGAATCCGCACTGGTTGCAGATGAATCCCTTCTAGTCATGGAGGCATTCGAACTACTCGAAGATGAATTGGATGAGTAAATCGTTATGGAGAACAAAAAGTGGCATGTTTACCTTGCGAATGTTAACCCGCGGACATTCGTGAGCCTCAGTCGAGCGATGGGAACGGAACCTGGGAAGGTTCGTCCAGTGGAAGTTGCCCAGATCGATCTTCTGAATGGACTACATCCATCAACAGTTGTATGTCCCTTAACTACAAAAGTCCAACCAAGGGCGCGTTTCCTAAGGGTGCATCACACTATCGGCGAAACCGGGTTAAAGGAACAGTCTGATATTATTGTAGACCAGATTCGAGCCATTTATAATCGCCGTTTCCTCGGTCATACAGGAAAATTTCTCGTAAAAGCCAAGTAAAGCTATATGAGATATTCGGATTTTGCTGACATAAGCAATAGCGTAGTTCAGGTGTTATAGGCTCTGTTCTTCTACAATCCTTTGAGACTCTAGAATAATTTTAAATCTAAGCACCTTTCTTACATAAGCTGGAATCCCCCTTTCAAAACCTGATGCATTTAAAAAGCTTGGTCCTGCGTTATAAGCATGCAGAGCCCATTCAACGCTTTTAAAACGATCAATCAGCATAGAAAGATAATGGACTCCAAGCCTGACATTAATAAAGGGATTGTAAAGGGATTTTATCCCATCTATAGAAACTCCCAGCTCTCCTGCTATAAACTCTGCAGTTTCAGGCATAATCTGCATGAGGCCCATTGCCCCCTTAGGTGATACTGCCCTGGGGGCGAATTCACTCTCAACTTGAATTATGGCTAGGATTAGAAATGGATCAAGCCCACAATTTTGGGACTCTTCTCTAATGAGTTTAGCAAGTTTCATCGCATCGTAGGTTGATATGGCACTTGAAAATCTAAGAATAACCCTAAGGATTTCGATTTCTTCTCTCAAATATTCTGGATTAGCTGTTGTCTCTTGTATTTCTGAGTAAAAAAACTTACGCTCTTTGAATCTTGATACTGGACTATTTAACACATTTAAAGAAGCTAGGCTTTCTTTATAGTGGATATGCACAGATTTTACAAACGAGATAGCGAAGAGAAATAATAATGAAAGAAAAAAAGAAACCTTAAAAAGGCTTATAAGGGAAAAAGTAATATGATCACAAAATTTCCTGAACAATATACACCCCCTAGACTCCGGATAACGGCCACTTCCTTGAAATTAATCTGTTAGATTTTATTCTCTTTTGAACTTGATAATTCCCCGTAGCTTGCTACCGGGGTTTCCAATGTCATTGCGAGCAATACGAGAAATCTTAGATTCCTCACTGCTCCTTCGCTTAGACTCAGGACAGGGTTCGGAATGACACTCCCTGACAGATTGCTTCGTCCCCTTCGCTGCTTTTCATTTCCCTTTGAACCACACTGCGGTTCAAAGAAAGCTTCGCTCAGGATTCCTCGCAATGAACGAAGGTAATGTCTGTTCATATGTCGGTACCCTGCGACTTGCTGCAGGGTTCTTCATTAAAAGGTCTAGCGTTAGAGAGTGGTCTTCATAATGAAGCCACCCTCAATAAATATTTCACTAAGCAGACCACATTAGATGTTCAAGCACCTGTTCTTCTCTTTCTTCTAGAACCCTAATTATCTGGTCTGTCAATTCTTCACCCAGCAACCAAGAGGATTTTTTAGTTTCCTTCTTTATTCGTTTAATTTCCATCAAAATCTCATTTATGTTCATTATCATGTCTTCTTCTCTTGCTTTCATTTTTTTCACCTCCGTTTCGTCGATCGTTACACTTGGTCTTAATTTCCATATAGTTTCAATCTATTAATATTAGGCTAATTGGTAATTTTTAAGGGGTTGTTAAACCTAGATTAGTTTAAATTGAAGGGATGAAACTCCCTCTAAACATAGAGTTACCTTTCAGAAGTGGTGTAATCCAAATTTGAGTTTAGTTGTTCCTTAACACTATTTTTTAAAACTGTTTGATTTTCTTCAATTTTATGCAATGTATGTTGTAAGACGTTTTGGTATTTTTCCCTCACCAATCCTGCAATTCCTTTTACCCCGTCCGAGAAATCCTTTACTTTAGTATTATTATCCCTTTTGTTCATAGGTTTATACTTATTGTAGTAATACAGTTTTATGAAAAATATACACGGTTAAAAGGGTCTGTCAATAAAATATTTCGCAAATGCGTATAATAGTAAATATTATCATCATGGATAAAATCAGGAAAAAGCGGGTATATCAATTTTTTCTCTACGCACTTGCTAATTATGATATTGGGAAATTCCCTATTTTATACAAGAAGAACGTCTTAGTGCTTGCAAATATAAAATTTAATCTTTATGGTCTCGAATATAGGATGAATTTTCGATCACTAACTTATTCAAAAAATCCATTTTTTTTACAGATAGGTAAAGACCTAAAACCTTTAATATTTGACATCCAAATTCTTAATTCGGCTCTGTTTTGTACTTAAATATGTTCTGTTCTTATTTTTGAGAATTAATTGGGAGCTTACAGTTCTTTTTAGGTTTCTAAGTTTATATTGAAAACATTAAATTTATGTAATAAAAATTAAGTGGGAATGACCCATTTTTTAGGGACATTCCCACTATTAAAGGAGGATGGAGGATGATGCCAAATTAAGTTTACAAATTAATTTTAATTATAAAAATAAAGTATATTACTTTAGTTGTCAAGGGGTAATTTCCCAGGTTGTAAAATTTATTTTAATAGTAATCTTTTACAGCTTGATTTCAAGCACAGAACTAATTAAAGAGAGATTTGCCTTAATGTAGGTAGCGATCTTCCTCTGATCAAATCTAGTTATCTAGTCGTTAAGGTTTTACTTATTAATATTAAAAGTTTCTTCTTTCGGTGTTTCACGGAAGCCATGGATTTGAATGTCTTCTCGTTGTGATTGTAGCTCTTTTATTTTGTTGTCCCTCTCTTTAATTTGGCTTCTTATGGAAACTGCATAGAACGCGCCCCAGGCTATGGCAAAAAACACGCCAATTAAAAATGCACACACAAGCAGCACTATATTAGAAGTTTCATATGGACCAATCTGATAAACTTTAAGATCAAGTTTGAGAGGAAATTTTGTACTAAAAACCTCCTGATTTTGGATGATTAGAGTAAGGGCAAGTATGAAGAAAAGAGCTATGATAATTATCTTTGCAAATTTCATTTCTCACCTCTTTGTTGTTTTTATTTGCTGGGTAAGTTTAGAGTAACTCTGGTCAAGGTATTCAGGAATTACTTTTATGTTTCCAATAACTGGCATAAAATTAGTATCCCCGCTCCATCTGGGAACGACATGAAAATGGATATGATCGTCAATCCCAGCTCCGGCAGCTTTACCGATATTCATTCCGATATTGAACCCTTCAGTTTTAAAACCCTTCAATATCTCCACACATCTGATGGTAAGATTTATTAGTTCTAATCTCTCTTTTTGATTAAGTTGTGTAAGCTCCCTTATGTGTCTATACGGTACAGCCATGAGGTGACCGTTAGAATAAGGGTAGCGGTTCATGATAATAAATCCGGTTTCACCTCGATAAAGTATAAGGTTTCTTCTGTCCTTTTTTTCTTTAGGTTTTTCGCAAAAGATACACCCATCTTCCCTTTCCTTGGTCAGGTATTCAATACGCCAAGGAGCCCAGATTGTTTGCATATTGTTTTTATCATTTCCTTCTGGTGCACACCGTTTATTACCTTCCGATGCAGACTGCGCATCGGGTAACACAGCACCAGATACTTATTATTTCCCTCTGGTGCACACTGCGCACCAGATACTACATAATATCAACGAGATAGAAAAACCCAAACCGCTCTTTTAATGGCAAACCGCTAATTATCTCAGTTTCAAACTTTGAAAGAATAAAATCAAGAAAATTTATTTTCTTCTTTGGGTAATAAGAAACATTTGGCTCGCCCTTTATTCCACTCAAGGATCCTGCAAGATTAACCGCATCGCTAAGGGTGCCTAATTCATCAATAAGCTTTAGATTCTTAGCCTGCTCTCCGGTAAATATTCTCCCATCAGCTATCTTATCCATCTCCTTAGAGTCAATCCCTCTTGCCTTTGAGACGGCAAGCTTAAACTGAGAATAAACATTGTCAATTAGTTGTTGCATGTATTGCTTTTCTGTCTCAGTCATCTTTTTAAAAGGTGAACCCACATCCTTAAACTCTCCACTCTTTATTACCTCAACATCCAGTTTAGCCCATTTAAGAAGCTGCTCGTAGCTTACGAATTGGGCGATTACACCTATGCTGCCTGTAATTGTTCCAGGATTTGCAAGGATTTTTTGAGCTGCGCAGGCGATATAATACCCACCTGAAGCACCGACTGAACCTAAGGTAGCTATTACGGGTTTCTTTTCTCTTAGTTTTAAAATCTCGCTGTAGATTTCTTGCGAGGGACCAACTGCACCGCCCGGAGAATCTATCCGTAAAACAATGGCCTTAATCCCGTCATCCTTTTTGATCTTAGAGAGGCTATCAAGATATGGCTGGGAATCAAGTATTACGCCTTGAATTTCGAGTATAGCAATCCTTTCGCCAATTGGGAAACCGTCTTCTCGAGAGATTATCAACCCAACACCGATTCCAACGATAAAAGAAAATAATATAAACAAAAGGGATAGTATAATTGTAAATAGGCCTCTCAATACTCTGCCTCATATCTCCTTGATTATGGATTTTAACTTTTCTCCCAACACGTCTCCAAGCTTTACAGAACCCTCTCCTTGAGAAGATAGAAAACTAGAAAGCCCCTCTTTCTCTAGCCATTCTTCATACTTCCTCTTGCTGAGATTAACTTGACGCTTCGCCTTATCAAGTCCTATTACCAGGGCTGTGAGCTCGTCCCCTACTTTAATGAGTTTGGATAATTCCTTTGACCCTTCTCGACTGAATTCCGAGGCTCTTATAAATCCTTGTAACCCGCTTTCAAGCTCAACCAATATTCCAGCTTCTCTTATGTCTATTACCTTTCCACTTAAGATGGTTTCTTCAGGCTTGTAACTTTCAAGCGCATCTTCCCACGGATCTTTTGTAAGTTGCTTCATTCCTAGTTTTATTCTTTGGTTCTTCACATCGACATCAATAACAAAAACGTCTATTGTATCTCCGACTGTGAACATATCCTGTGGGTTTACTCTACCTTTCCATGAAATATCGGAGGGATGAACTAATCCTACCAAATCCTCTTCAACCTCAACGAATATACCTTTATCTGTTACATTTTTAATCTTCCCTTTTATTCTTGTTCTAGATGGATTCCTTTCTTTGAATAATTCCCATGGGCTTGGCTCAATACGTCGTAGGCTGAGTGCGATTCTTCTTTTCTCAACATCAACTTCAATCACAATCGTCTCTACACGACTCCCAACGTGTACTAACTCCTTTGGATGTCTGAACCTCTTAGTCCATGTTATTTCAGATACGTGGACTAACCCATCAACACCCGGTTCAAGCTCAACAAACACACCAAAATCCGTTGTTGAAACTACCTTACCCCTAACCTTTACACCAGGCTTATATCTTATATCAGTAAAAGTCCAAGGGTCAGGTTTTATCTGTTTAAGTCCGAGATAGATTTTTCCATCTTCTTCAATCCTTAATACTCTAACCTTTATTTCTTCATTTACAGATACTATATCACTCGGATGTCTTACCCTTCCCCACGATAACTCACTTATTGGTATGAATCCTTCGACTCCACCCAAGTCAACAATTACTCCACGGTCGACGATTTTTATAACCTTGCATGAAATGATTTTCCCCTCTTTTAGTGATGAAAGAACCCTTTTTCTTTGTGTCTCTCTCTGTTCCTCTAGGTATGCCTTTCTTGATAGGACCATCCCCTCGTCTGATAGTTTTACAATCTTTGCTTCCAGTATTTTCCCAATGTATTGATCAAGATCACCGTGGGGTTTAAGGTCTACCAGGGATGAAGGAAGAAACGCACGTATTTCAACATCATCCCCAACATCTGCGATAAGACCACCTTTTACCTTTTCAATGATTTTTGCAGTGACTAATTTCCCGCTAGCGAATAACTGTTCTAGCCTTTCAGATTCCTTAAGAAGATCTGCTCTTCTTTTCGACAGCGTAGGAAGGCCCTCTTCATCCCTCCATTTCTCAAGAATCACCTCAACCTCGTCTCCAACGTTAACCTTAAGGCCTCCATTCTTTCCATAAAATTCGTTTATAGGGGCAATACCCTCGGACTTAAAACCAAAATCAATGAATACCTCTTCATCGTCAACACGTACAACTTTTCCTTTAAATATCTTCCCTCTATCTGGGACACGAAGACTTTCTTCAAGAAGCTCTGAAAAATTCTTTTCTTCCATATGCATCTCTTAATTGGTTTAATTTAACCGCATAGCCTCCAGTAGTTATCGTTTCAAACGCGTGATTTGTGAATCGTGACTCGAACCACGAACAGCAAATCGCGATTCACGAATCACGAGACCCGAATCACAAACTATAATCCTAAGTCTTCTCGAGACCACTGAGTATTTCTTCAATGATCCAAGACGGGGTTGAAGCGCCTGCAGTAACCCCTATCGTTTTTTCATTCAGGGCTAGGCCTAAAGAAGGAATCTCATCGGCCGTTTCTAACTGATAGGTATTTGGGTTTACTTCATGACAGAGCTTTGCGATCTTTGTTGTGTTTGAACTGTTCTTTCCGCCTATTACAATCATCACATCCACTGATTTAGCAATCTCAACGGCTTCACGTTGCTTGTTAAAAATATCATCGCATATGGTATTAAATATCTTTATTTCTTCTACACTTCTTTGAAGAAACTCTTCCACCACCTCACGGAATCTGTCAAAGGCAATCGTGGTTTGAGCAACGATCCCAACTCTTTTCTTCAAAAATACCTGATCTTCTAATTCAGATTTACTATCTACTACCATGACGTTCTCAGGATCAGCATAGCTTCTGGCACCGATAATTTCGGGATGCTTTTTATCGCCAACTATAACTATAAAATATCCCTCCTCAGCGAGTTTCTTTACAGAGCGCTGAAGCTTCTTAACAATCGGGCATGTAAGGTCAATGACATTAAGTCCTCTTTCCTTGGCTGCACTGAGTGTTCCTAAAGGTACGCCATGGGCACGAATCATTACGGTACCACCAGGTGCGTCCTCAAATTTGTCTATGACCTTTACACCCTTTTCTTCAAGGTGCCTTACGACCTGGGGATTATGGATTATGGGACCAAGTGAATATACATCCTCTTCCGATTTATCTGTTACCTCATAGGATTTTTTTAACGCCCTTTCCACTCCAAAACACACGCCAGCCGTCTCAGCCAATATGATTTTTTTGCTCATTTAAGATTATGACCCTCCATAATAGTTTTCATTATCTTTTCTACCGCTTTGTCAACTGTAAGATTAGTTGTATCTATTATGACTGCATCGGGAGCAGGATGCAAGGGTGACTCCAAGCGTTCTTTATCTTGTTTATCCCTTCCTTCTATATCGCTTTTTACCTCCTCAATACTTACCTTAATTCCACTTTCCTTTAGTTGAATCCGCCTTCTTCTTGCACGTTCAGACAAAGAAGCGTCTATGTAGAACTTAAAATCTGCGTTAGGGAATACATAGGTTCCCATATCTCTTCCCTCGGTTACGATATTACCTTTTAGGGCAATTCTCCTTTGCATTCCCCTAAGATAGTCCCTTACTACCTTTTTAGTAGCAACATCTGAAGAAAGTTTGGAGATCTCAGGAGCTCTGATTTCTTCTGTCACATCCTCTCTATTCAAGAATACCCTGAGGTTGGAATTTTGATCTCTTTCAAAAGAGATATGGGTTTGTAACAGCATCTCTGATAGCCTTTTTTCGTTATCAATATTAATATTCTTTCTATGTATTAATAGTGCAATTGCTCTATACATAGCCCCAGTATCTAGATACGAATATCCAAGCCTTTTTGCTATAGCTCGAGCAAGTGTACCCTTTCCTGCCCCCGAAGGTCCATCAATGGTTATTATAATACCTCTTTTCATCCTAACTGTTTAGCCACGGAGAACACAGAGATCACAGGTAGGAAAGTTTTATTCTCTTTGTACTCTGTGACCTCTGTGGCTAGTTTCTTCACCCCCTAAGCCTTTTCATCACGTCAAAGAATCCAGGGAAGGATACAGATACGCAATCGCCTCCATCAATCACAGTGGTACCCTTAGCACGGGTTCCAGCGACAGCAAGAGCCATAGCAACTCTATGGTCTCCCCAGCTTGAGCATTTTCCACCTATTAGATTTTCCTTCCCCTTAATTATCATTCCGTCATCTAACTCCTCAACCTCAGCTCCTAGTTTTTTCAACTCAGTTGTCATAGCCTTGATACGGTCAGTTTCTTTTACTCTCAGTTCCTTTGCGTCTTTTATGATGGTTTCACCCTCAGCGAAGCATGCAGCCACTGCGATTATAGGAAGCTCGTCTATTGCCTTGGGGATTATATCGCCTTTTATCTCAGTGGCTTTTAATGTGCTTGACCTGACCAATATGTCTCCAACAGGTTCCCTGCTTTCATCCCTTTTATTAATAATTTCGATGAACCCACCCATTTTTTTCAATATTTCTATAGAACCAATTCTTTCGGGATTTATGCCGACGTTCTTTATTAAGATTTCAGAACCAGGGTTCATCAGTGCGGCAACCATGAAAAAGGCTGCCGATGATATGTCGGCAGGGACTGATATCTCAGTCCCTTTAAAATCTTCTCCGCTTCTGATTTTAACGGAAGTGCTATTTCTCTCAATATAAACCCCACAATGAGTAAGCATCCTTTCTGTATGGTCTCTCGTAGGTGTAGGCTCGATTACCTCAGTCTCTCCTTGAGCGTAAAGCCCAGCAAGAAGAAGAGCGGATTTTACCTGAGCGCTTGGTACCGGTAACTCATACCGGATGCCTGACAGCTTCGTTCCTTGGATAGCTAAGGGAAGCCTTTTCCCTCCGTCACGTCCCCAGATTCTTGCCCCCATTAGAGTCAGAGGTTTCACAACCCTCTCCATGGGCCTAACCCTCAAATATTTATCTCCTGTTATTGTGGCGAAGAAGCTTTGTGCGCTTAGTAACCCTGTGAGCAGTCTTGCCGTGGTTCCCGAGTTTTCAGCATTAATGGTATCCTCGGGTTCTCCAAACCCAAAAAGCCCATTCCCTCTGATCTCAACATTGGTTTTGTGAATTTCAATTGGGACCCCGAGCATCATCATCGCCTTTACACTGGATAGGGTATCGTCACACGTAAGAATACCCTTGACAGTGGTTACACCTTTTGCAAGGGAACCTATGATAACTGCTCTATGAGAGATGGATTTGTCCCCGGGTGGGGTGAATTCACCCCTTAAAGGAATAGAATCGCCTTTAATAATTTCTTGAGACATAGAACTAAAAACTACCATTTCTAAAAAAAGTGGGCAAGGTGAGTGGTTTTTAAGATATTCTTTTAACTTGACAGTTACTCCTACCTCCCATAATCTACAAGCTAAATTGGGTATGGGGATCAAATAAATCTAACTTAAGTTCCTTGTCCTATTATAAAAACCTAAAGAAGGTTTAAAAAATGATTACAACCCTTGGCGGAGGGGTCGGAGCGGCTAAGTTTCTAAAGGGTCTCTCTCGAATCCCCGAAGGAGAACTATTTACTACAATAGTCAATACTGGAGATGATATAGCAATCTCTGGGTTACGAATATCTCCAGATATTGACACAATAATTTACAGGCTTTCAGGGTTGGTAGATAAGGAAAAAGGGTGGGGGATTAAGGAAGATACTTTTCATGGCTTAGAAGCGCTTGGGAGGTTCGGCGTCGAAACCTGGTTTAAGCTCGGTGATAAAGATCTCGCTACCCATATTTACAGAACCTATTTACGAAATAGAGGGTTTACCCCCTCTGAGATCACAAATAGGGTTGCTAAGGCATTCGGAATTAATAATATTATAATCATTCCAATGACAGATGATGAGGTAGAAACCTGGATAGTCACTGATGAAGGTGAGATGCACATTCAGGAATATCTGGTTAAAAGAGGTATGAAACCTAAGGTAAAGGGGATATCAATAAAGGGAATAGAGAACGCAAGGCCAGCCCCTGGTGTACTTCAGGCGATAGAGGAGGCAAGTGGGATCATCGTTTGCCCAAGTAATCCTATTATTAGTATTGGCCCAATATTGCAGGTTAGGGGGGTTAGAGAAGCGCTTAAAAGAACACGGGCAAAGGTTATAGCAATTAGCCCCCTTGTAGGTGGAGCGCCCTTAAAGGGACCAGCGGACAAACTGATGAGGGGTTTAGGACTAGAGGTATCATCTACGCAGGTAGCAAAGTTATATAATGATTTTATAGACGAGATCGTAATAGATGAAAAGGATGCCTTTGAGGCGGATACAATAAGGTCAATAGGAATAAAACCAGTTGTTGCCGATACTGTGATGTCAAACGACGAAAAGGCCGAGAGCCTTGCCAGGTGGGTATTGGAGCGTTTTGAGGACACCAGCATATAGTAGGAGCGCCATCCCTTCCCCGATTAAATCGGGGGTCAGACTCAGACAGGCTTGTCGGAGGGAATGACCGGAGAGGAAATACTTAGAGCGTTTCCTGATCTGTAAAGTGAGGATATATACAATGCTCTGCTGGCGCTGTGGAAGGCAGCCAAATAGATACAGTAAAGTACCATACAAGTGAATGCGTATCAGTTACATAGTTCATTTATGTTTATAGGGAAAAAGGGATTTTTTAGCTTTAGTAAATAGCGATTCATCAATTTGACTATCTTTCCAAATTCCTTTGAGCGAGCCACGATTTCCCGTCATTTTGGTCTTTGGTATCAACTCAGTAGTCAATAAATGAATTATTTTATGTAATTGAGGAATCTTATCGTCTGGTACTTTTTCTATTTCTTTTAAGAGCCGTTTCTTATAGCTCAGGTTTTATACCTTTCTAAACTTTTTCCATATTAACCTCAATATATATCAATTGACGGTATAAAATCAAGTTTGATTTGATATAATAGTTATGCTTAGCTATAGCTGGACTGAACTTGATGTTCAAGGAACACAAATGCCAAATAGCATCACAATCATCCCAATTTTTGGACTACCTGAGATTAAGCCAGGGCATGATCTGGTAAAGATGGTAATTGAGGCTACATCTAAGCAAGATTTGAAAATTCAAAACAAAGACATTCTTGTTTTTGCTCAAAAGATAGTTTCAAAATCAGAAGGGCGGATTGTAAAGATTAATGATGTTTCTCCGTCTCCTTTTGCTGTGGAGACTGGAAAACTACTTGACAAAGACCCCCGAATTGTGGAAATAATACTTAGAGAATCCCGAAGAATTGTAAAAATGGATAGGGGAAGGCTAATAGTGGAAAACACGAAAGGGATTGTTTGTGCTAATGCAGGTGTGGATATGTCTAATGTAGGCGGAGGAATGGAAGCAACCCTACTCCCGGAAGACCCTGATGAATCTGCAAAGAGGTTCGCAGAAGGATTCAAAAAAGAACTAGGAGTTGATGTGGCGGTTATAATAACGGATACTGTAGGGAGACCGTGGAGAGATGGTCTTGTTCAGATAGCAATTGGATGCTGTGGAATACGTCCAATAAAGGACTATAGGGGTAGGAAGGATTCAAAAGGTTACGACCTTCATGCAACTGTCCTTGCTGTAGCAGATGAAATTTCTTCTGCTGCAGGACTTGTTATGGGAAAGACTGAGGGTGTACCAGTAGCTATAGTAAGAGGGTATCATTACGAAAAGGGCACCGAAGGTGCAAAATTGCTTTTGAGGGATCCAAATAATGACCTCTTTCGCTGACGACGCTAAGGGGCTATTCAGCTCGGAAAGAATAAGCGGAATGTTCAAGCACTTTGGTATAGAGGGTGCTTCATTAAGAGTTCCATCTCCAAGATTAGAAGAAATACTAATCAAAGTAAGCTCAGGCGAAACAATCAATAGAGAAGATGCCCTCTTCCTTGTGAATCTGGATAGAGGAGAAGTAGTTTTCTTAGTCCTTGCAGCATCGGTAGTTAGGGAGAAAGGCAAGAGTAAGACGGTTACATTCTCCAAAAATGTCTTTTTACCCCTTACAAGACTCTGCCGTGACCATTGTGGTTACTGCACATTTAGAATTGAGCCAGAGGAAGGAGAACTATTTGTTCCTCCGGATCAGGTTATAAAGGCTGCGAAAGAGGGAGCGCACCTTGGGTGTACGGAGCTCCTATTTGTAACCGGAGATAAACCTGAGCTTGCTTATTCTGTATATCGTAATGCACTTGCAAGACTAGGATATAAAACTACCGCAGAGTATTTGGTGGCCATGTCTGAGGCAGTACTCAAAGAGAATATCTTTCCACACACAAATCTTGGTATTGCAGATCATGATGAACTCTCTGCACTCAGAGAATCAAATGCAAGCATGGGGCTTATGCTTGAGAATATAAGCCCTAGGCTTCTTCAGAAGGGTGAGGCACACTATCGTTCACCTGATAAGGTGCCGAAACTCAGGATTAGGACAATGGAGCATGCAGGGGAGCTAAGAATTGCATGGACATCTGGAATACTTGTAGGCATAGGAGAAACCTTAGAAGAGAGGGTGGATTCGCTTTTTGCTATAAAGAGGCTCTCTCAGGATTATGGCCACATACAGGAGATAATTATTCAGAACTTCAGCCCAAAGCCAGGAATTCGTATGGAATTACACCCAGTTCCGACCTTTCTTGATATGCTTAAAACAGTGGGGATTTCAAGACTCATATTTGGTGAGAAGATGAATATTCAAGTACCCCCTAATCTTAATCCCAAAGCGTTCCCTCTTCTTGTTCTGGCTGGGGCCAACGATCTGGGTGGGGTATCCCCGATGACGATTGACTACGTAAATCCTGAGGCCCCCTGGCCCCAGGTAGAAAGGATGGAGAGGGCACTGGGTGAGCTTAAGCTAAACCTTAAAGAAAGGCTCCCTATTTATCCTGAGTTTATTAGTGAGGAGTTTTTAGACAAAAAGGTATTAGATCGCATAATGAGGGTTATTGACTCTTCGGGTTACGTGGCACAGGAGGTGCACAATGGAAATGGGAGATATAAAACAAAGGATAACTGAGTATAGATCTCTCGGATTAGATACGCTTCTTTCTAAGGTTAATGGAAGAACAGCGGAGATCATTAATAAATCCTTTAACGGATATGAAATTTCTGTAGAGGAAGGAGAACACCTTTTTAACATCCAGGATGTGGATGAGCTTTCCTTACTCGCTATTGCCGCAGATGAGATGAGGCGTGAGGATGTAGGTGATGTCATTACTTATGTGATAAATAGAAATATAAACTTCACCAACATATGTGACACATGGTGTGGCTTCTGTAATTTCATGGCGCCAGAGGGTGACGAGAGGGCTTATTTTCTAACTATGGAAGAGATTGCAGAAAAAACAAAAGAGGCACGCGAATTGGGTGCAACTGAGGTTTGTATGCAGGGCGGAATGCATCCTGATATAGATGGAAGATTTTACGTTGAGCTTATTAAGACGGTAAAGAAAGCCGTGCCAGATATGCATACGCATGCATTTTCTCCATTTGAGATTTATTATGGAGCAAAGACCCTTGACATAAGTGAAGAGGATTTTATAGAGATGCTTAAGGACGTTGGACATAACACCTTCCCTGGCACTGCCGCTGAGATCCTTGATGAAGAGGTAAGGACAATAATTGCACCTAGAAAGATTCCTACAGAGGTGTGGATACGAGTAGTGAAGAAGGCTCACAAAGCTGGGATGAGGACAACTTCAACCATAATGTATGGACATGTGGATAGGCCATATCACTGGGCGAAACACATTGGGGTTCTGAGGGATATCCAGAAGGAGACCGGTGGGTTTACAGAGTTTGTACCACTAAGGTTTATTCCATGGAAGACAAGACTCTATAGAAAATCTAAGGGTAAAGTGAGGCCCGGTCCTACAGACCTTGATCAATTAAAGATGTATGGTGTTTCAAGGCTTATGCTTAGGGGATGGATTAACAACATCCAGGTCTCATGGGTAAAGCAGGGCCCTGAGTTTGCACAGTTTTCACTAACGGCAGGAGCAAATGATTTTGGTGGAACATTGATGGAGGAGCATATATCGAGGGCAGCGGGAGCAGAGCACGGACAGTATTTTCCGCCTGAAGAATTTCGCCGTCTTACAAGAGAAATTGAGCGCATACCCGCACAGAGGTCAACAACTTATGATATATTAAGGATATTCAATAAAGAGTGAGAACAATGAGTGAAGCTGTTCCAGTTGAGATTAAAAATACATTTAACAGGATGATGAACGAGGTCGTTGCGCTTGGGAGCTGTTGTGGCTGTTCTATGTGTGTTGTCACATGCCCTTATGGGGTTATCAAGTACGACCATGATTCAATGTTCCCGTATGTGGCAAAACCTAAGGGGGATTTTGATTACTGTCCTATAAGTGAAGAGGTTGGCTGTGACGTCTGTGCAAATGCTTGTGAGAGATTGGGGCCTGAGCGCATGAGGCCGATAAAGCCTGAGGAAATTGATATTCATGTTTTTGGAAGGGCAAGACGTGAAGATGAATACTATGGCGTTACAAGGTTCGTATGCGCGGCAAGGAGCACAAACCCGAATGTTGTTGCCAATGCAGAAGACGGCGGAGCGGTAACTGAAATTCTTAAATGTGCTTTTGAAGATGGGATAATAGACGGTGCTGCAGTAGCTGCTCCTTCGGATAAGATGTGGCTTGAGCCTGTACCTAGGGTAGTTAAGAGTGTAGATGAACTCATGCAAACAGCAAAATCCTGGTATACATATTGTGCAACACCTTTGGCTCTTAAAGAGGCTGTAGATAAGCATAAGCTTAGTAAATTAGCCTTAGTTGGTGTTTCATGCGAGGTATCGGGATATGGAACTACTTTCGGGGCGGATACGTCATTTATCTCCGCTGAAAGAGGTGAAAAAAACCTAGAGAGACAGAATAAGCACCTCAAGCAGTATGTAGATGCTGTTCAGTTTACGATAGGGCTTCTCTGCACAGAGACCTTTGTTTTTGATGGATTTATCCATGAGTATCTTCAAGAAAAGGTTGGAATAAATCCTCATGATGTAGTCAAGGTAAATGTGAAAGGAAAGGTAGTTACGGACATCAATGATGGAACAAGGATTGAAACCCCGCTTCTTGAGGCTAGGGTCTATCAGAGACACCAGTGCAACTATTGCGGTGACTTTAGCGCGGAGCATTCGGATATTTCAGCAGGTGGCGTAGGTTCTGACGGATGGACAATACTAATTGTAAGGTCTGAAAGAGGGGAGAGGATTTTTAAGCGTACCATTGAAAAGGGTTACCTTGAAGTTAGACCTGCATCTGAATTCGAGCGTTCTATGAAGGTCTTAAAAAGACTAACTGAAACACAAAGAAAAAGGGCAGACGAGCAATATATTTCAATAGGAAGTTTGCGGAGATAAAAAGCCAATAGAGTTATTTTGAAAACTCATCTCTAAATTGTATTCTTCTTTAGCAATAATAAATTTCATCTTTTACTAATCCACCAATTACAAGTATAGAAACAAGCTCCCTGATAACTTCTTTTGGTAATGAGCTCTTTTCTAAATCCCTAACAGTTTTTTCAGTATCGTATCTAACCCTATTTATAGTAGCGTTCCCGTCTTCAATAACGGCATAAGAAGCCCTTGGGTTAAAGTCCCTTGGCTGGCCCACTGAACCTGGATTTATAACAGTAACCTTACCCATTTGTTTAATGAAGGGTTTATGAGAGTGGCCTACAAGTATAAAGTCTGTGTTAATTCCTCCTAATTCATTCTCAATTTCGAATTCCCCAATATCAGTGGTTATGCTTCTAAAAAGCCTATCTCTTGTTGAGCCATGCAGGAGACGGAACTTTAACCCGTCAAGTGTTGCGTGGTTTTCGAAAGGAAGCCTCCTTAGAAAACCAACCTCGTCGCTTGCGATTAAACCCTCTCCCCATTCTCGTGTTTTCATGGATAGTTCTCTAAGATCTAATGAGCACCCGCATCCAATACCATAAGCAAGAGCATGGTCGTGATCTCCTCTAACACCCCAGAAACGGTTTCTGGATGAGTCCATAAGGAACCTGACGCACTTTCTTGGATTTGGTCCAAAATCAACCACATCTCCAAGGAAGATAAGGGTGTCGTAACTCTCCTTAGCCAGTATGGCTTCTAATGCGTACCAGTTAGCATGTATGTCTGAAAGTACTAGGATTTTCATTGTAGTAGTATTCTGCCCCTAATTTGTTAATGGAGTATTAAAAAATAGTTAAGGTTGTGTTAG
>Ga0209431_10001509_pt1 | contig 19266 bp, 20 predicted proteins | sample RifCSP13_3_FD_184021 | JGI IMG/M metagenome (GOLD analysis project Ga0209431, IMG submission 184021) | Soil microbial communities from Rifle, Colorado - Rifle CSP2_sed 13_3 (SPAdes) (version 2) | ecosystem: Environmental > Terrestrial > Deep subsurface > Rock core/Sediment | place: Rifle...
CTCATCCGGGAGCCAGGTTCCAAGTTTATTGTATGCCTTTTCACCAGCAAGAACCTCAAACCAAACTATCTTCTTGTTTCCGTTATATGCCTTTTTAACTGCGGCATCAAACACACGCTGAGAAGCCCGCCATATATCAGGCCCTGTTCCATCACCTTCTATAAAAGGAATGATAGGGTTATCTGGAATTTGAAGTTCATTCTTTTTTTGATCAATTTTGATTTTTTGACCTTCGTTTGGTGGTGTAAACGACGACATGACGTAATTCCTCTCTTATATATTTCTAGGAAGTTGAATATACATGGATTTGTTAAAAAAACAAATTTAAGTCGAAGGGAAATTGAAACTCAGTGTTTATCTTATCGTGATTCAGCTATGCTTAACCATTTGACGAAGCACAGTCTGGAGGATTCCACCGTTACGATAATACTCTATTTCAATAAGGCTATCGAGACGGCATATTGCTTTAAATTTAATTTCACTACCATCGGTTCTTCTTGCCCTAACAGTAACCTCCTTACGAGGTTTAAGCTCTTGAGTAATTCCATCTACCTCATACTCCTCAAATCCTGTTAGTTTGAGTGTCTCTCGGTTCTCACCTAGCTTAAACTGAAGTGGAAGTACACCCATCCCCACCAAGTTGCTTCGGTGGATCCTTTCAAAACTCTCAGCGATTACTGCTTTAACTCCAAGTAACATGGTACCCTTTGCCGCCCAGTCGCGTGAGCTACCACTTCCGTATTCCTTCCCAGCTATAACAATGAGTGGTATTCGTTCAGCTTGGTATTTCATCGAAGCCTCATAGATACTCATTTTTTCATTAGTTGGAATATATATAGTCCAGCCACCTTCAGTGCCCGGCACCATTAAGTTCTTAAGCCTGATATTAGCAAAGGTGCCACGAATCATAACCTCATGGTTACCGCGTCGCGCGCCAAAGCTATTAAACTCCCTCTTAGTTACACCACGATCAATCAGATACCTTCCAGCCGGTCCGTCTGCCGGAATATCGCCGGCGGGTGAAATATGATCGGTAGTCACAGAATCACCAAGTAATGCGAGGACGCGTGCCCCTCTAATATCCTGTAACGGTTGTGGCTCCGGCGAGAGATCTTTAAAGAATGGCGGCTCTTGAATATAGGTTGAATCTGGATCCCATTCATACAAGCTACCTTCTGGAGTAGATAATTTCTTCCATTGCTCTTCACCTTCGAAGACATGAGAATACTGACTTCTAAAAAGCTCCGGTTTCAGAGCTTTTTTAATCGCGTAACGGATCTCATTCTGACTTGGCCAGATATCACGCAGGTATACTGGTTTACCACTTTTATTAACGCCCAAAGGTTCATTTAACATGTCAATATTCACTGTCCCGGCTAACGCATATGCAACTACAAGCGGCGGCGATGCAAGATAGCTCATTTTGGCAAGCGGGTTAATACGCCCCTCAAAGTTTCTGTTTCCACTCAGAACTGCAGCGACGGTGAGGTCATTTCTCTTAACAGCATCAGCTACAGGTTCAGGTAATGGCCCACTATTTCCAATACACGTTGTGCAACCATAACCGACTAGATGAAACCCCAGTGCCTCTAGATAAGGCATAAGCCCTGATTTCTTAAGATAGTCTGTTACAACACGCGATCCAGGCGCCAAGCTTGTTTTTACAGTAGGGTTCACCATAAGCCCTTGTTCGACTGCCTTTTTAGCCAATAACCCTGCGCCGATCATGACAGATGGATTAGATGTATTAGTACAACTCGTTATAGCCGAAATCACCACAGAGCCATGGGTCAGTGTTGCCTTGTGTCCATTCATCTTCACCTCGATCTTTTCCTCACTGCCTGGGCTTTTAGCACCCTCCTCCTGCTTCGTAAGGTAACTCTTTAGTACATTTACAAAAGACCTTTTCATTTCCTTAAGAGGTACTCTGTCCTGCGGCCGTCTAGGACCAGCGAGGCTTGGCTCAACAGATCTCATGTCCAGTTCTAAAACGTCACTGTAGATTGGATCTGGCATATCATCAGTTCTGAATAGTCCTTGTGCCTTTGTATAGTGTTCAACTAATTCAACAAGTTCTTTATCACGACCGGTTCCACGTAGGTAATTAAGAGTTTCCTCATCTACTGGAAAGAAACCCGTTGTTGCCCCATACTCCGGTGACATATTAGCCACAGTTGCTCGGTCTGCAAGGCTTAGGCGACTTAGACCTGGACCAAAGAATTCGACAAACTTTTCCACAACACCCTTTTGTCTCAACATCTGCGTCACGGTAAGCACAAGGTCGGTAGCCGTTGCACCTTCTACCAACTCGCCGGTTAGTTTGAATCCAACAACCTCCGGGATAAGCATGTAAAGTGGCTGGCCTAACATGCAGGCTTCGGCTTCAATTCCCCCTACACCCCAACCCAATACACCAAGGCCGTTAATCATCGTTGTATGAGAATCGGTTCCAACAAGTGTGTCGGGAAAGACAACTGTATTACCGTTCATTCCGCTGGACTGAACAACCTTTGCTAGGTATTCGAGATTGACCTGATGGACAATGCCCGTGCCCGGCGGCACCACCCTGAATTTGTCAAACGCCTTCTGCGCCCACCTAAGGAATGCATATCGTTCACGGTTGCGTTCAAACTCTCGTTCCACATTAGCCTCAAAAGCGGAGGGCGAACCAAAATAGTCAACCTGCACCGAATGGTCAATCACTAGATCAACAGGGACGATAGGGTTTATCCGCATTGTGTCTCCGCCTATTTTATTCACGGCAGAACGCATTGCTGCCAAATCTGCGACGCAAGGAACTCCTGTAAAATCCTGTAGTACAACACGTGCAGGTAAAAATGGTATCTCCCGTCCTCCGGATTTTTTAGCATTCCAATGGGCAATTACGCTAACATCATCCTCTGTAACAAGATTACCATCACACTGCCTAAGAACGTTTTCTATAAGAACCTTAATTGAAAAGGGCAATCGTGAAATATCAACTTTTAAGGCATTTCCAAGTCGTTCTAGGGAGTAGAACTTAACTGTTCCTAAGCTGGTTTTAAGGGACGTAATAGTTTTAAAAGGATTGTTTTTAGTCATTACTTTTCGCCAATCATGATTCAAGCTTACAAATACACCTATTTGTATTATATACCAGGAGTGTAAATAAGAAAATTCATTCTTAAAAATTTATCGATTCTTAAAATCTTAGTAAAATTAAGTTTTACTGAACCAAAACTTAGCATATACTTTAATTTAACACACCGGTAAACTTAACAAAATGGCATTCAATAAAGATTCGGCTGTTTTAATTTTACCGATACAAATTCTGCAAAAAGGAGACAAATTATGCTAAGGTATTTCACACTTGAGTACTGGGTTGACGAGGGGTGGTATGTAGGTAGGCTGAAAGAAGTTCCTGGCGTGTTCAGCCAAGGTGAGTCTCTTGAAGAATTAGAGGAGAACATCCGCGAAGCATACCGACTGATGCTCGAAGAAGGGATTTCGCCCAATCCCGAAGTTCAAACCAAGGACATTGGAGTGGGGGTGTGAAACGGCGTGATCTTATCCGTGAGCTAGTAGTTGCAGGATGCTATCTTAAGCGTCATGGTAAGAAGCACGACATATATGCAAATCCTAAAAACGGTAAGAAAGCACCAGTTCCTCGCACTCAGAAATTAAGGAGACCCTTTGCGAACTGATAAAAAAACAGCTTGGACTCAAATGAATTGTATGCTGATTGTTTTTATCTCGGTGTCGGAGTCATAATGCTTTATGAGGTAAGGGTTGATCGAGAAGCTTATGGGACATTGTCGGATTGAAAATTCTTTTTGTCAAAAGCTTCGATTTTAACTTGCGATAAACGCTTATGAATAAAATGATAATCAATAACCCTGCAGCAAGCTGCAGGGTATGGTCTTAAAAATATACCGTTATAGCTGTCATTGCGAGGAGAAAAGCGACGAAGCAATCTAAAATAAGAGATTGCTTCACTTCGTTCGCAATGACAATACACTATTGTGGAAACCCTGTAGCAAGCTACAGGGAATTCTCAAGTTAAAATTAAACCTACGGAGATAATATTATCCAGTTATCTCCAAACGTAATACTTGAAAAATTCTTAACGGGACCAACACTTCCATCTTTACAAGGTTCGTTATTAGATGAAAAAGTTATTGCTTTGATAGCTTATGAGTTTTTAAGCCTTTTGGTAGGTAATTTAATTTACGACAATAGATTAGTTTTTATTAGAGAGTTCATAAAGGGAGAAACAAAATCTGAAAAACCCTTTATCGAATATCTAACATCCCAAAACTATAGTCCATATCACAAAATATACCCAGAATTTTTAAAAACCGAAGTTATTATAAATACCATTTTATTTAGATGGTTGGTTCATAAAGTTCATTTAAAAGTTAATATAAAAGATTTTAATATATTAAGTAGTGACTTTGTTTATTTGGAGGATTTAAAAAATAGAAAAACTTTGATTTCAGAATCAGTTGAAGAAGCAAGAAGGGGTGTTCATTACGGATTTTAAGTTTAAAACGACCTTTATAAAACGTCCAAGTTTTATCAATAGGAATTTCTATCTAGGTTCTAACAATATCTTTAGCCAAATGATTCCGTCGGCCTATATATTAAATCGACCTAAACGCTTTTGCAAACATATCCTTTCCATTTTTCTCAATAAGCCTTCCATGTGAGATGATTATTCTTTCAAAATCCCAGGCCAAAATGTAATCGAGTGATTTTTTGAATTCAGATTTATTCTTCAGAATAAAATGCTTGAATATTCTCGATGGACCAAACTTGTTATAGACACCATTTAAGCGAAAGAACAAACGTGTAAACAAAGGTCTTTCAGAAGTTATATAAAAGGCTAAATCGGTTAATACTAGCGTCTTACTTCGTGGGTGGAGGAACACAACCTCCTCTAATTTTGGTATACCCATAACATTGTGTTGTTTAATTTCTTTGCTCCAAGGATAATCCGTCTTATCCACTAAATCTTTTGCAAATGAGAGATCAAGAAGCTTTTTCCTTAGTCCCGGCACTATATAAAGCTCTGTATCTGAATATTGATCATAAAATTGTTTCAAAAATAGGTGGTGCATTGTATTAGGTGCGATAATAAATCTTGTTTTACCAATGGAATCAATTGAATCCTTTATTGTTTTTGAAAGCGCTATCGGTGAATGAATAAATAAATTGCCATCATTCAGTCGAATTATTGTCATGCGGCTTCCAACTTGCAAACCACCAACCGAGAATTTTTCATCTTCAACTACCCATAAGTTGTCAGCAAACGCTTTAATCACGTATCGGTCCTATTTAACCTACAAATGAGTTGGTTAATTTACCTGACAGAAGGAAAGTATTTTGGAATGCTTTGATGATTACGGATTAAGTAAAGTGCTTGATATTTCAATCAACTGGAGTGTATCTCAACGATAGTGCCGGCTCAACTCGGAAGCATACTTAGCCCCCAATCTATCGGCATTCTTGCTCAGCCAGTCACTTAAACGTATTTGTCCCGTTGGATGGCTCTTAGAAACCAGAAGGTTCGACATCAGCCCCTCGACTTCATCACGAGTTATAACCACATCATTGACCGTATAGCCGACCAATCTTGAAAGGAAAAACGCTAGTGCTGGTCTCAGATGAATGATCTTGGCTCTACTATGGATCCTATCAGCGATAAACCGAATCAGCTCGTCAAAAGTGTAAATCTCGGGGCCAACGGCATCTATGATTATATCCTCATCCTGATGAGCGGCGCTGACGGCTATCTCAGCTACGTCTTCCACAAAGACTGGCTGCAGTCGATAATCACCTAATTCAAAGACGGCAAATACAGGAAACCGCCTGAGAAACCAGGCAATATTGTTAATAAGAATGTCTTCAGGTCCAAATATCACGGTTGGTCGAATAATAGCATATGAGAGCTTAGAATTGATGATGGCTTTTTCAAGAATGCCTTTTCCCCTGAAATAAGGAAGGGATGATTCTTCAGAGGCATTCGTAATGCTAATGTGTATAATTCTGCTGACGCCAGCTTCTTCGGCTGCTTTGATGAGCGTTTTCGTATTCTCGATAGCCTTGTCGAAGGTGACCTCACCATACGAAAAGCGAACCCAGTATGTGTTGTAAAGGGTTGTAGCTCCTTGCAAACCCTTAATCAGTTCACTCTGGTTATCGAAATTGAATGGGGCAACACTCACTTGGTTGCCGAATGGATTATGGCGGTCAGGATGCCCTGTAAGCGTTCTGACTCTTTTCCCCATCGAAAGAAGTCGACTCGTGATGTATTTGCCTGTGTAGCTGAACGCCCCAGTCACTACACTCAATTCAGGAATTTTCATTACCATACCTCTGGCCTTGAGTTGCTACCTTTTACAGTAATGGTATACCAAGCTGGACTATAGACTCTTTTGCCTTAATCCAAACGTATATCTTGTTTCTTGAATATCAGTGGCATAATGAAAGGGCCTGTCTTTAGAGCCAAAAAATGCTGGGTGAATCGGATTTTCTCGTGTGATAAAATCTATTTTTGAAAATCTTTAAAACATAAGAAGGGATTTCCATGATTTGAAGGGGATGGCGTTCTCCTCGGGATAATCTGGATGTTCTTTACGCTGCTCTTTCCCATTGTAACTGTATCGTGGCTTCATTCTTTACCTCCACTGGATGCTCTAAGGTCTCTTATGGGCCCCAAATTGATATTCTTCTCAATACTAAATTTTCATACTACCCTTCTATGTTCTTCGTAGAGCTTGATTCTTAGCTCTTTTAGCTTCTCTACCCCTACACGATTGCAGAAGTCACCAAAGCGTTCACCCGGTCTTTTATTCAGGTGAAATATATCTATTAGCTCTGCTATCCTATCAGCCAACTCTCCTGCATCTATAAGCTCTTCATAAAGCCGATTAAGCCTTGTGCCCTCGAAACTACCGCCTACGTATAGGTTGTACTTTTTGGGTGAGACGCCCATAATACCTACCTCAGCCACAGGTGGTCTCGAGCAGGCATTCGGACAGCCGCTCATGCGTATCTTAATTTTCTCATCCCCGTATCCTCTCTCCTCCAGTTCATCTATGAGACAAGGAAGAAACCTCTCGGCCTCGGCAAGTGCAAGCCCACATGTAGGAAGTGCGGGGCAGGCTATGGAGTTTTTTCTCAAGCTTGTAATTTCCTTTTCGGTTATTATTCTGTAGTCCCGTAATGCGGATTCTATATCCTTTATTTTTTCCTCAGGGATATTGGAAAGAACAATATCTTGAGACGGGGTAAGTCTTACCACGGGTCTAAACCTCCTTACAATCTCACGAAGACCCGTCTTAATCTGGCTCTGGTCAGTATCTTTCAGACGTCCATTTTCTACAAAAATACCCACATACCAGAGTCCCGAAGTGTCCTGTTCATGCCAGCCCAGATGACTTTCCGTATAGCGGAGTTCTATGGGTTCAGGAGGAAGAAGCCTGTAGCCTAGACGTCTTTCTAGCTCCTCTTTAAATCTTTCAACTCCCAATTCTTCTACAACGTACTTCATTCTGGCGTGGTTTCTATCCGACCTATCTCCATGGTCTCTTTGTATTTCAACTATACGTGTTAACACATCAATTAAATTCTCCGGCGAAACCAGCGCAAGAGGGTCGGCAAGACGAGGAAAAGTTCTTACCTTTCTATGGGTACTTCCCATACCGCCTCCCACAAGCACATTAAAGCCCATAAGCCCGCCGTTTAGAAGTGGAATTATTCCTATATCGTGGGTGTGCACATCAACGCAGTTATCGTCGGGGAGACCAATCCCGATCTTGAATTTCCTCGGCAGATACGTCTTCCCGTAGAGGGTTTCCGTTTCATCGTTCGACTGAGGCTCACGAACGTCTTCTTCTTTGGTTATAGGCTCTCCGTCTAGCCAGATTTCGTAGTATGCTTTGGATTTAAAACTAAGGTGCTTAGATATAAGCTGAGCCCACTTTTGTCCATCGAAAAGTGATCCCTTCCTAATGTTCGATACGGGGCAGGCTACGGTATTGCGGTTTCCGTCACCGCAGGCTCCGTAGGTTGATATGAGCTCTGAATTTAGAAGGCGGATTGTTCCTTCAAGCTCTTCTTTTCCTACCCCGTGAAACTGAATATCCTCTCTTGTGGTAATTCTAAGCGTCCCGTTTCCGTAGAGGTCTGTTATTTTGTTAAGAGCCTCCCACTGCTCCGGGGAAAGCTCCCCTCCACCTGGGTTCTTGGTTCTTACCATAAAGATATATTTCTTGTCTTTCCCCTCTTTTTTTAGCTCCTGCCTAAGGTCTCTATCATCCTGCTGGTAAATACCGTGGAATTTTAGAATATGGGTGTTCTCCGTTGAACAATGGTCGGAGTTGCTTCCAAGCTCCTCACGGATTGTTCCTCTTAGACCATTACTATTTTCCTTAGCAATCTCAACCTTCGATTTCTTTTCTTCAAACATCACTAATACCCACTTACTTTAAGTGATTTATAGTCTTCCGCGTAACAGCCGATAAATCTTTGCAATAAAATGTCCTGTATTTATTAAATAAATCCAATTTATTTTTATGGAATGGCACTCTCTATCATTATCATTGGTCTGTTTATTCTAAAAAACTTCTTAATATATCTCTTATTTCTGAATTCTTGAGTTTCCTAAATGCCTCATGTTCTATCTGCCTTATACGTTCACGCGTGAGACCGAACTTTCTTCCAATCTCATCGAGTGTATGCGGGGTTTCTTGACCTATCCCGAATCTCATCCTAATTATTTCTTGTTCTCTAGGGGTAAGAATTGAAAGAACCTCTCTTATCCTCTGTGGAATTGCTGCCTTTGCCACAATAGAGTCTGGCACAGATGACCCATTGTCAGAGACAAACTCAAGAAGAGTCGTTTTCTCCTCATAAAATATAGGTGAGTCGAGATGGATAACACTGTTTGTGTCTTCTAAAATCCACTTTACTGCCTCAACAGGAATTCCAACTCTCTCAGCAACTTCCTCTGGCATGGGTTTTCTCCCCATTTCCTTATGAAGCATTGAGTTCATTCTGTGTACCTTGCTTACATTCTCAAGCACATACACAGGAACCCTGATGGTTCTTGTCTGATCCAGTAGTGCTCTCGATATAGCTTGATATATCCACCAGGTAGCATAAGTGGAAAACTTACCCTTTGTGTGGTCGAACGTCTCTATAGCTCTCATTAGGCCGATATTACCCTCTTGAATTAGATCTGCGTAAGGAAGTCCCTGCCCTTTATACTTCTTTGCAATATGTATAACTAACCTTAAGTTTGCCTTGATAAACTTCTCTTTAAGCTCTCTTGTCTTGTTCAAATACGCTTTTCTAAGAGCGTGAAGTCTCTGCATACGCCTTAGAATGGAATTCCTATTGTTTAATGCTGCCTCAAGTTTACTTTTATTTACTACCTCTAGAGGGCTTTCTTTTAAGTCTTTGCCCAAAATCTCCTTAAGAGTTCTCTCTATCTCCTTCGCTCCTAACTCACATTTTTTTATCTTTACTGAAACCTCAATTTCCTCCTTAGGAGTGAAAATTGGCTTATTCCCTATATCTTTAAAGTAGATTTGGAGGAGCCTGAGTTTCTTATCTGCACCCTCCTCTTTTTGTGTCTTAATCCTCGGGGATGTAATCTGAGTATTATCTTCTGCCTCAGTTCTATCTTGTAGGGATTCATCCTCAAGAAGTTCATGGGATCCAAAGGGTTCCTCTTCACCGAAGAGTCCACCGATTGGATGCTCTTCAAATTTATCTTCGTATTTTTGGTATTTCATTCTATTTTTATTTAGGATTCCTAAATATTAAATTAAAAAAATTTTTTTATTCTACATCTCTAGCTCACTATACTCTGGACATTCCTTGTATATCTCATCCTCACCCATATCAATATTGAAAAGATTACAATAATGTGGTTTTCCCGCTCCTAGATGTATGTTCAGTCTGAAATAACAGCAGGTCAGACACGTTTCCGTTATCAAGGCATATCCCTTTTCTCTTAATAACCTTTCAATTTTAGATAAAGAACTTAATAATACTTCTTGTTCCTCAACAGCCAGCCCTTCGATAATTTTTTGGAGCTCATAGCCAAGGCCTTCCAACCTTTGGATGGTATTCGCACCTTTGTTGGTCAAGCTTAAAAAAACAACTCTCCTATCACTTTCCTTTCTTTTTCTTAATATCATGCTCTTTTTTTGCAAAGCATCCAGAACACCGCTAGCTGTAGCAGGAGTGGATGAAAGAGACCTAGAAAGTGTGTTAACGGTAGCTGAATCAGGCCTTATATAGCGGAGAAATAGAAGAGTCTGAATCTGTGCAGGTGTTAGATTTTTTAACTTGCATTCGTCCCACAACATGTTCTTAATAGCCTGACTTATGCGAAAAAGTGATCTGGCTATCCTCGCGCTTATGTGCTTTTCTCTATACTTTGAGTCGAAAATTGACATATAAGACCTAATTATTTAGTATTCCTAAATATGTAACATTATAAGCCTAGTTTTGTCAAGACGGGTATTATCCCTTTAAAGAAAGCGTGAAAGGAGAACAAGATGAGTAGATTTATTGAAATTGCTAAAATCAATGAAATAGCTCCAGGTAAGGCAAAGATGTTAGAAGGGAAAAAGATAGCCATTTTTAACCTAGAATGAGACTATTATGCTATTGATGACACCTGTCCACATGCAAGGGGACCTCTTTCTGAAGGGGAAGTTGAGGGAGAAGTGGTCACTAGCCCATGGCCTGGGTTAGAATTCAATATAAAAACAGGTGAATTACTAAGACCTCCAGCCAGAAGAGGGTAAAAAGCTACGTGGTTCGGGTAGAAGGTTCTATCATAAAGATAGAGGCTTAAAGAAAACCTTGCATGCCTTTCTTTTTACGACCTGAGTGTGCAAGAGCTTTTATTTTAGCGACCTTTGAGCATCCGACAATTTGGAAGTCTGTTTCCCTCTTGCGAAACAATTTATGGTTATTTTGAAATCGTTATCATTTTCTCAAAGGAAGGTCTTGTGAATTCATCTCTTATTCCCTTCACTCTCTCCAGAATTTCTCATCCTTTACCTTATACCCTTTACTCCCCAACCTCTGCTTCACGTCCCCGATCATTCCAGGATGACCACAGGCATATACCAAGGTGGTCTTAGGATCAAGGGAAAATTTTTCCAGATACCTCTCAACAATTACATTCACCCTTCCCGTCTCTCCTTGCCAGCCTTTGTTTCTCTCCTCTTCAGGCCTGCTCACGGTAGGGATGTAAATGATATTCTCATGCTCTTTCGAGAACGTCTCCAGTTCGTCTTTATATGCGAATTCGTCCTGGTAGCTTGCGCCCTGGAGGATATAAAAGGTGTGTGAACTCAGTGCGAGGTGTAGGTAATTCCTGATCATGCTCGTAAAAGGCGCGATTCCCGTCACCGTTGCTACCATAAACTGATTTGGATACCTCTCATCAAAGGTGAAGACTCCTTTTGCGCTCGGTCGAATGCTGAGCACCTCTCCAACTGTTACCTGCCACAATTTGGGTGTGAGTTCTCCGTCAGGAACCAACTCCACGAAAAGTTCCAGTGATTGCTCATGCGGGGATGAAACGATGGAATAAGGTCTTTCAACACCCCGTAGACCAATCGTACAGTATTGGCCTGGTTTAAAGTTCAAGGGGATCTCAGGTTTGATTTTTATGATCATGAGATCATCGGTCAAATCGACCCGCTCTACTATTTTTGCCCCTGGCAGTTGAGACGCCATATCACAATCCCTTCTAAATTAGAGAGAAATAATCATTACACTCATTGTATGCATAAAATTGTACCTGAAGTCTCAGTAGGTCATAAGTAAATCTTGTTACACAGCTAATTTACCTCATCCACAAGATCCTCCAATAGATCAACAACAACAGGCCAGTTACGACAGGCTTCTACTACTGCTGAAACTTCTGAGCAGGGTCTTAAAAATTCAGCAAATGACTCATTATTGTTATAAAGTTTTGCTTTTTGTAAGGCCTGTCCCTTATGATCTACTACAGTTACTGTAGAGTAGTTTTTGTGAAAATCTACGCCTAAGCAATTCATAATGCGCCTCCTTTAGCGTCGATATACAAATCATATCTTCTCGTTAAGGCGCACTGTGTCTTTATCATCATACCTAAACGGAATGAGAAATTTTTCTTGACAAGAGAACATCCTTGGGGAGATAATGGGAATAGAAAAGGTTAATGGATAAAAATGGGATTATATAATGACCAGCAGTGTTACAAGGATTCCCGTTATACACCTCGTATAGAGTGATTATATAGAAATTCTGTAAAGGGGGTCAGAGAACATGCAACCCGAAGACTTCACCTATGTGTTTTTAGCGCAGCGCCCGCGAGGCCCTCGTTGCCGTGTGGAAGGGGGCCGAGGAAGCTGGCTGGGTCATCGTAGGTGATTATGATCTCTCCCGTATGGTGGCTTCCCCGATAGCAAATTGGAAGTAAAAAGTATTGATATCTGCAAGCCCGACATGGCGCCTCCGTTCGCTCCATTTTCGACCCTTCTCTGCCCGTTTTGAGCACTGCAACGCAAAATTTAAGGCAAAAGTGTAAATTTGGTTGTTATTGTAGTAACAACATGAGAATGGTATGAGCATAATCCAAGAATTATCTTAGTCCTCGAACCTCTTAAAAGCCAAACTCGCGTTCGTCCCACCGAACCCAAACGAGTTGCTTAGGGCAGTTTTTATCTTTAACTCTCTTGCCTCATTCGGAACGTAATCCAAATCGCATTCAGGGTCAGGAAATTCAAGATTTATAGTTGGCGGAATAATCCCATTATACAAAGCAAGAACTGTAAATGCAGCTTCAATGCCTCCTGCTGCACCGAGAAGATGCCCTGTCATTGATTTTGTTGAACTTATCGGGAGTCTATAGGCATAGCTATTAAAAACCTCTTTTACAGCGCGTGTTTCATTTACATCGTTTTGAGGAGTTGATGTTCCGTGGGCATTGATATAATCAATATCCTCCGGGTTTAGCTGAGCATCTCGTAGAGCCCTTCTCATACACCTAACTGGGCCATCAAGCGAAGGAGATGTGATGTGATAAGCGTCGCTGCTCATTCCATATCCTATAACTTCGGCATAAACCCTTGCACGATGTCTTTTTGCAAACTCGATCTCCTCTAGGATTAAAATCCCGGCGCCTTCTCCCATCACAAACCCGTCCCGTTCCTTATCAAAAGGCCTAGAGGCACGATGAGGTTCTTCATTCCTTGTTGAGAGTGCCCTCATTGCGTTAAATCCAGCTATTGCAACTGGAAGGATGGGCGCTTCCGTTCCTCCCGCAATCATCACGTCTGCATCGCCTCTTTCAATTATCTTTGCCGCATCACCAATGGCATGGGCGCTCGCCGCACACGCTGTTGTTGTACAACTATTCGGTCCCTTTGCGTGAAAGAATATTGATACGTATCCCGAGGCCATGTTTGCAATCATTGAAGGAATGAAGAAAGGGGATACTCGAGCAGGCCCCCTTTCATGCATCTCTATCACGTTTTTCTGAAATGAATCAAGCCCCCCGATACCAGAACTGACAAATGTCCCTACGTTTGGAGAAATATCCTCCGTGATTTCTAGACCCGCGTCATTCAATGCGAGCTGTGTAGCAGCAACAGCGTATTGAATGAATGGATCGCTTCTTCTTATCTCCTTAGGATCCATAAAATCAACGGGATCTAAATCAAGGACCTCACCAGCTATCTGAGTCTTGAGCACAGAAGGATCGAACTTTTGAATACGCCTTATCCCCGGATATCCCTCACAGATCCCCTTCCAGCTTTTTTCATTCCCCGTGCCTAGTGGGGTTATAAGCCCGACCCCAGTTACGACTACCCTTCTTTTCATTACTTCCGACGCTCCAAGACATAGTTTATAGCATCCTGAACGGTTGTAATGCGCTGCGCATCTTCATCCGAGATTTCAATCCCAAATTCGTCCTCCATCGCCATAACGAGTTCTACCAAGTCAAGTGAATCTGCTCCTAAATCCTCGATGAATGCCGATTCGAGAGATATCTCATCCTCAGACTTGCCGAGCTGACTTGCAATCATCTTCCTCACCTTGCCAACTAATTCCTGATCATGTTGAATTCCCATAATTAATTCCTCCCAAATTTTTGTTTTTCAAGTATAAAGCCCACCGTTTACCCTTACAACCTCCCCTGTAATATAAGATGCATCATCAGATGAAAGAAACGCTACAACCTTTGCAACATCCTCCGGGTTGCCAAACCTCCCAATAGGAATACCTTCAACATATTTATTCCTAATGTTCTCAGGAAGATTACGTGTCATATCGGTCTCGATAAACCCTGGACTCACTGCATTCACTGTTATTCCTCTGGAGCCAAGTTCCTTTGCAGCAGATTTAGTAAACCCTATTATACCAGCTTTTGCGGCTGAATAGTTGACTTGTCCCGAATTTCCCATCTCCCCTATGATTGAACTAATATTTATGATTCTTCCATACCTCTGCTTCATCATAATCTTTGCCGCAGCCCTTGTACAATTAAATACACCCTTTAGGTCAACGGAAAGAACCATATCCCAATCTTCTTCTTTCATCCTTACTATAAGACCATCTTTTGTAATCCCTGCGTTATTTACTAGTATATGAAGTCCTCCAAATTGCTCCCCTATCTTCCCAATTTCATCCTGAACTACGGTTGTATTAGCAACATCAAAATGCCTAATCTCGCCTTTTCCTCCAGAATTTTCTATCGTAAATAGTACTTCCCTTGCCGCAGCCTCATTTTGGGCATAGTTAACGACAACGAATACACCACGCGATGCTAACTCAATTGCTACTGCCCTTCCAATGCCTCTTGAAGCACCTGTTACAAGCGCTACCTTATCTTTAAATTCTGCCATTTTACTCAAGCCTACCAGCAAGCCTGCGTCGAGCTCAGGCGAGACGACTTGTGGACTACCCGATTTTTGTTTTATTTCCCCGTATTGTGCAGGTCCCGAGTTCTCTCGAGTGAACTCGGGACAGGCTTGCTCGCGTTTACACCAAACATATCTTACTTCTTAATCTAAATGGTTCTCCATCTTTCTTTAAGTGAATTAAGTTGTTCTATTTTTTCAAAATTAAAAACTGAAGCATTAGAAACGGTCCTTTTTATTAACCCAGAAAGCACATTACCAGGTCCGATCTCAATATACTCTCTAACGCCGTTTTCATATAACATATTAACAGATTCATCCCATCTAACCGGGTTTGCAACCTGGTTTACCAGGAGTTTCTTTACCTTAGATGAATCCTTATTTGGTTTCGCATCAAAATTCGATACGACAGCGGTTTGAAGCTCGTGGATTCTGACCTGGCTTAAAACCTCTTCTAATCTCAAAGCAGCAGAGTTCATTAACGCACAGTGAAACGGGGCACTTACTTCGAGAAGCAGGACCCTTTTTGCTCCATTTGATTTTGCTAAAGCACAGGCTTCCTCAACCGCTTCTTTATTACCTGAAATCACAACCTGACCGGGCGCGTTGAAATTAGCTGGGCTAACTATTAAGTCGTCTTTATGAGCCTCAATGCAAACTTCTCCTACCTTCTCTTTCGAGAGCCCAAGAATGGCAGCCATAGCCCCTACGCCATCAGGAACTGCAGACTGCATGAACTCACCGCGTTTTCTAACAACTAGAACAGCATCTTTAAAATCAAGACCTCCGCTTGCAACTAGGGCGGAGTATTCACCAAGGCTGTGACCAGCAAGAAATTCTGCTTTAATACCCATTTCCTCATCTAGTACTCGCCATGCAGCAACACTTACCGTAAGGATAGCAGGCTGCGTGTTTGCTGTGCGTCTTAAATCCTCTGAGTCTCCCTCAAAACAGAGTTTTGCCATATCTAACCTGAGTACCTCACTCGATTCCTCGAACGTTCTTTTTGCAGTGATAAATTCTTTATAAAGATCCTGCCCCATTCCTACATATTGTGATCCCTGCCCTGGAAATATAAATGCCTTCATGGAATTTTAGCCTAAGTTTGTTAAACTTCTACTTAGTTTAATATTAACCGTGAACTCTTTCTCAATCTTATTTACCAAGTCACGCCTTACGAGTTCTTCAGCCATCCGAATCGCATTTTTTACGGCCTTAGCTTTTGATCTTCCGTGACCCACAATACATATACCTTTTACTCCCAAAAGAGGTGCACCCCCATATTCATTATAGTCAAATTTTTCTCTGATCAAGTGTTCAAATTCCTCAATAGAAGGAAGATATCTTACTACTTCTGAATTGCTTAACGCCCTTTGCATTATAAATTTTGGCAAAAGCTCAACGAAACCCTCACCCATTTTGAGAATAACATTTCCAGTAAATCCGTCACAAACTATTATATCTATATCACCTAAAAGTAGGTCCTTTCCCTCTACATACCCTATATAGTTGATCGAGCACTCCTTGAGTAGGGAGTGAGTACGCTTTGTGGTCTCATTTCCCTTAATATCCTCTTCACCGTTGCTAAGTAGGCCTACTTTCGGATTCTCACGCTCAAGGATGATTCTTGAAAACGCCTCGCCCATAATTGCAAACTGAACCAAGTTAATAGGTTTTGAGTCTACATTGGCTCCTACATCAATTAAAACAGAAGAGCCTTTCAATGTAGGGATTACTGCACATAGGGCGGGTCTGGCAATACCGCTGATTTTCCCTAAGGTAATCATTCCAAGTGCCATTACCGCTCCTGAATGCCCCATGCTCACAAATGCATCTGCTTCCCCTCTTCGTACAAGTTCTGCCGAAACCTTAATGGAAGAATTGGATTTTCTTATTGCCTTTGTGATTGGTTCTTTCATCTCAACGATTTCTGATGCATGAACAATATCTATCTTTTCTTTTCCCATCTCATCAAATTGAGATAATTCTCTTGTTATCTCATCTTTTTGTCCTACAAGAGTTACTGAGCCCTCAATTTCCCTTAAAGCTAGAAGAGCACCCTCAACCACTGCTCTCGGAGCCAAATCCCCGCCCATTGCATCAAGAGCGATCTTCATTATGCTCTTACTCCTCCGTTTCTTTTTTGAATGTTCTTCCTTTATAAAACCCACAGTGTGGACAAACCCTGTGGGGAGGCTTAAGCTCATTGCAATTAGGACATATAGAAAGAGTTGGATGCGAAATTTTGTAATGCGTCCTTCGCTTTCTAGACTTCGACTTAGAAGGTTTTCTCTTTGGAAGCGCCATTATAATCTCCTCTTTTAGGTTCTAAACGTTACTATTTATGCACAAACGAACACGAATTTACACTAATAAATCCCGCCTATTTTCATTCGTGATCATTTATGCCAATTCTTGTTTGAATATTTACTCCTAAACCTTCAGATTTCTAAGGACTGCGAACCGAGGGTCAACCCAATTATCTTTGCAAAAACACCCCTCTAGGTTTAAGTTGACACCGCAGTTAGGGCAGAGCCCCTTACATCCCTCACCGCAGAGTACCTTTATAGGTAAAGAAATAGCAATCAGCTCACGAAGATAACCACCTAGATCTATCTCATCTCCTTTGTAAGTCTCAAAATCAATATCTTCATCCTCTTCGCGCGGAAGATATTCGGGTAGAAGAATCAAATTCACCTCTGGTTCCAGAATTAAATCTATTGTATCGAGACACCTTGCACATGGTGTTTCAATCGAGAACCAAATATTTCCGCGAACTGAGATTTCTTTTAATACCTTCGTTAGAAGAAGATCAACATTGATGTTAGAAGAAAGATGTGTATCCCCTTCATCTGAATAAAGCTCAGGAATGTTGGTAAGCCATTCAGGCTTTCTAAACGTTTTTATATGTACTCCAGTCTCACCTATATCGGATACCCTAATTTTCATTTTATATTTCTAAACTACAATTTGTTTTCTAAAATATAATACAAGAAAGGGTATTTGCAAGTTGATTCCTATTCTCCAATCTAAACTAGATGACAAGCAACCATGTGCCCTCTACCGACATCTCGCAAAACTGGTTCTTCGCTTTTACATCTTTCGACCGCAATCGGACATCGGGGATGAAACCTACATCCAGAAGGTGGATCAATCGGGCTTGGAACATCACCAGGGAGAATTATAATCTTTCTCTTCGTCTCTGGATCTAGAATAGGAACAGAAGAAAGCAGAACCTGAGTGTAGGGATGAAGCGGATTATTGTATATTTCCTCACTTTCAGCCAGTTCTACTATTTTTCCTAGATACATCACAGATACCCTGTCACTAATATGTCTCACGACACGAAGGTCATGAGATATAAAAAGATATGTAAGGTTGAATTCTTCTTGAAGCGTAAGAAGGAGGTTTATTATCTGTGCTTGAACTGAAACGTCGAGGGCTGAAACTGGCTCGTCGCAAACTATAAACTTAGGGTTTACCGCAAGTGCACGAGCTATTGCGATCCTCTGACGCTGTCCACCGCTGAACTCATGTGGATAACGAGAAAGAACATCTTCCCTAAGACCTACAGTTTCAAGGAGCCTCTTAACCTCAGCTCTTCTTTCTTTTCTCGTAATAATTTTGTGAATTGTAAGCCCTTCGCCTACGATACTTTCAACCTTCATTCTCGGATTAAGTGATCCATAAGGGTCTTGAAAGATTATTTGTATCTCGCGTCTTAAGCGACGCATTTCACCAGAATTCAAATTAGTTATATCTCGTCCATTAAAGAAAATAACTCCTTCGGTAGGCTCAAGTAGTTTTATAGCTGTCTTTCCAAGTGTTGTCTTTCCACATCCGCTTTCTCCCACTAGCCCAAGTGTCTCACCTTCAAAAACACTCAAATCCACTCCGTCTAGGGCCCTTACGTAATTACTTACTTGAGAGAAAATCCCTGACTTGATTGGGAAGTATTTTTTTAGTTTTAGTAATTTAATTAGTTCTTTTCGTTCCATTTAGATTCTAAACTTTATCCCAATGAACGAGGAGTTGTCATTGCGAGCGACCGAGAGGAGGGAAGCAATTCCTTGACTGTTTGAGATTGCTTCGTCGCTTCGCTCCTCGCAAAGACGGGCTTCCGTGTGCACTATCAACAGCACCATTTATTCACTCTTCATGTTTAACTGTCGTTTCATTAAACTCCCGCATTTACCTCCTCAGCTCTAAAGCATGCAGAGGCATGTCCATTCTCAATCCGTCTAAGAGGCGGCTCAGAAATTCTACATTTGTCTATTACCATTGGACATCTATCCTGAAACCTGCACCCTATCGGAAGGTCTTTATAACCCGGAACGATTCCGGGAAT
>Ga0209431_10001512_pt1 | contig 19254 bp, 18 predicted proteins | sample RifCSP13_3_FD_184021 | JGI IMG/M metagenome (GOLD analysis project Ga0209431, IMG submission 184021) | Soil microbial communities from Rifle, Colorado - Rifle CSP2_sed 13_3 (SPAdes) (version 2) | ecosystem: Environmental > Terrestrial > Deep subsurface > Rock core/Sediment | place: Rifle...
CGCTGGCCGGAGGCACAGGAGATGTTCGAGCGATCCATCGCCATCAAGAAAACTTACGCAGCCTGTTCCAATCTCGCAACGCTCTATTATGTGCAAGGCAACTTTACGGAAGCAGCTGGCATGTACGAAGAAGCACTGAGGATTAATGATCAGGACTATCGCATCTGGGGTAATCTCGGCGCAGCCTACCATTGGGCTCCCGGTGCACGAGAGAAGGCAACCCCCGCTTTTCAAAAAGCAATTCAAGAGGGCGAACAGGCTCTCACGGTGAATCCGAAAGATGCTGAAACGATTTCCCGTTTGTCGGGGTACTATGCCATGATTGGAGAAAAAGAAAAGGCGCTCTCCTTGATAGATCGGGCTGTTCGAATCGATCCCGCCAACACATCAGTTCTGTATACTGTCGGGACGACGTTCGAGCAACTTGGCAATCGTGAAAAAGCTCTGCTTTATATCGTACGCGCGATCGAAGGGGGCTATTCTCTTCACGAGGTCGAACAACAGCCCGAATTGAAGCAACTTGTGGCCGATCCGCGCTTTGCTGAACTAAGGAAAAAAGCACCCTAAGAGTAGAATCAGGGGAAATTGTTCCTTCACGTATTAACAAGGAGGTCGAAATGAAGCAGCGTATATTGGTCATATTGATTGCGGCATTTATGGTCCTTGGAAGCGTCATCGGCCAACCGCCGATGGTCTCGGCAGGATCCCCGCAGCAGAAAGGAACGGAACATCGTTTCCGTGTCGGGAAGCTCAACAGCAAATGGACAGTCCACGATCACAAGAATCCCCAGAATCGAATAATCAAGGCAAAGCGCGGAGACAAAGTCATTTGGTCTGCCGTAGGGTCGGGAATCTTCTTGAATTTCCCCGATGAGACTCTCTTCGGGACTGACCAAGCATCGGCTATTGATGGAAAGGAGATTGCCCTGACGGTTTCGCCTAACGCGAAGGCCGGGACATACAAGTATTCGGTTTTCTGTGCGAAAGATAGCGTGTTCGCAAGAGGCGATTCCCCGCCGGTGATCATCATTGAATAGTAGAATCATCGTCTCGTGGGATCATGGAGCGATAAGCACGACATGGTCCCATGATGACGATGTTGTTTTCGTCTGAAACCGGAGCATTGACTGATAATTTGTAGGGAGAGCATATGTATCTTCGTCTCGTGCAAGCCAGGACAAAGCTTGAAGAAGTGTCAAACCTTCAGGCGCTCTACACGAACACCATTATTCCTACTCTTCATGGGATCCCGGGCTGCCTCTATGCCTGTCTTATGCAAAGCAATAAGAATCCTGAAGACATGGTCTCGATGACATTGTGGGAGAGTGAGGAAGATGCCGAAGAATATGTCAAAGGGGGATTGTTCGAGCATCTGATGAAGCAGGTCCGTCCGATGTTGTCAAATACATCGGAATGGCGGGTGCGACTCTCAAAGGAAACCAAGGTGGAGTATTCCCCGTCACAGCAGGAGCCCGTGATTTCGACGTACCCTGTCACTTTGGATCTACCGACAAAGCAGACGGATGGCTCACGGGCAAAGAGCCTGTTCCTCAGGCTGGTCTCGGTGAATCTGAAACCCGACATGAAACAAGAGTACCATCGCCTTTATGTCAATGAGATTATTCCCACGTTGCTGGAGACAAAGGGATGTCTTCATGCGTACCTCATCATGCCGTCACGTGGAGACAGCCAATCCATTTCGGTCACTGTTTGGGACACCAAGGATGACGCTGCCGCATATGAGAGTTCCGGGCAATTTGCCTCGCTGGTCAACAAAGTGAAACATACATTCACCGACTTGTATCAATGGAAAATGGAACTGGATAAAAGCCGGCAAGGGCAATCGGTGACGACCGAAGATCTCAAAGTGGACGGATACAGTGTTGTGAGTATGAAGAATTTTCAGTAACCTCGCGGAGGAAAGGAAAGCACGCATGCCGACGGTCCCATTTCAACAGTTTGTTGACAGTATCCAGCAGCAATTTCCCAACCTCAAGCAGTATGACGAAACGCGGCTCTTTTCTCTTCTGATGCAAGCCGGTGTCAGTGTCGAGTTCGAAGTTGACAAAGACGGTAATACCATGATCACCCACGGCGATTTCAGCGGAGATGCAAAGTCCAAGCTGAGTCAACTCTAGTACCACCGACCGTTCCCCGTTTTCGTTGCATTTCACTTTCTCCTGCGTTATTTTCCTCTTGCTCATGAAACGATCACTCTGCTTGCTCCTTGGCCTTCTCCTGGCCTGCTCTCTTCATGGTCCCTCAATACTTTTGGCGCAACCTGCGGCCGAGAGGACTCTTCAACAAGAAATTGAAAGAACCTGCTTTGGCTTCAGAGGAGTCGTGGGAGTATATGTTCGAAACCTGAAGACGGGCCAGTCGGCTGCTTTCAACGCTGACTCCCTCTTTCCTACAGCCAGCACGATCAAAGTGCCAATACTGTGTGCGTTGTTCGACAGAATCGAGAAAGGAGAAGTGAATTACGATGAGGCAATTGTCTATCGTGATTCCATGAAATATGACGACGGGGTAACCGGTTCATTCCGCGACAGCACACGCATTCCCATGAGGGAGCTCGCCCATCTGATGATTTCAGTAAGCGATAACACAGCATCGCTCTGGCTTCAAGCTCTGGCGGGAACCGGAACTGTCATCAATAATTGGCTTGACCAGAATGGATTTCGTCAAACGCGTGTTAATTCCCGCACACCCGGGCGGGAAGAGATACGTTCGATCTATGGCTGGGGTGTGACAACGCCCCGTGAAATGGCCCAACTCGTAACGTTGATCCGGGCAGGCAAGGCCGTTAGTCCCGCCGCCAGCGAGGAAATGTACCGTACACTTTGCAGATCGTACTGGAATGGAGAGGCGCTTTCCCAGATTCCGCCTTACATTCAAGCGGCATCCAAACAGGGTGCTGTGAATGCATCCCGGTCAGAGGTTGTGCTCGTGAATGCTCCGTCAGGAGATTACGTCTTTTGTGTTATCACGAAAAATCAGGAAGATCAGAGCTGGAAAAAAGAGAATGAAGGATACGTACTGATCAGGCGTATTTCCGTTTTCCTGTGGAAGTACTTTGAACCAACGTCAAGCTGGTCTCCTCTGGGGACCAAGTTCTAAAAAATTCCTCATCGACGAACGTTTGACGTCGTCTTCCTGTTGTTCCTTCAAAACAATTCAACCAATGTGATATTTCGTCAATGAAAAAGTTCTTTCTCTCTCTTGTGTTAGCGGGATTTGTTTCCCAGGCGGCTGCACAGACAGAAACGTCAGAAGAAAGATTCGGCGTATGGTTCCCCTTCCAGTTGCTTCCGAACCTGTCTCTTTATTCAAGCTCGCCGCTCTCGGGATTCGGTTTCGAGTGGGAATTCACACCTGTGCTTTACACCTTTGGCATGAACAAGCAGATTTCTCCCTGGTATGCATTCATCGTTGAACCGACAGCGCGTTTTACCGGATCGATTGAACTTGTTGTCGCCGGTCAGCTCTTTACGACAAAAATGGGACGATCGTATTTCGCGGCATCAGGCCATCTCATGGGAACAATACCTCTCGTCGAGCGCGGCGAACACCTGACCCTCAATCTTGGAATCGGCGCCTACCGGATCGCCGACCAAACACGCATCTTTAAAGTCGCCGGAATTTCCACGCTATTTGGTATGGTCCATTTCAACCTCAAACACGGGGAGAATCCAACCACGTGGATCATTTCCCTCGAATTCCGGATTTTCTAAGATGAATCGCCTCGCGTCGACACGTTGGCACGTTGTTTCGTTGTTACGTTGTTTCGTTGTTACGTTCAACTCTTCCGCGTCCTCGGGTGAGTCAGTTTGCTTCGATTGCCTTTCTTCAGAAGATCGATTTCCACAGCGGCAATCTCGCAATGACACTTCCTTTTTTTTGTTTCGTTGGCTCGTCGTCTCGTTGCTTCTCCTCAACGGCTGTGGCGGCTACATCCAGCGAATGGTTACGCGCTCTCTTGAGAGAATCGGCGAACCGGTTGAATCTGCACCCATGATGATCTCGACACCGGTACTCGACAATCCTCCCCTTGCTATCTCCTGGGTCGGGCATGCAACCGTACTCGTTCAAATACGGGATAAGGTGTTTATCACAGACCCGTTGTTCACCGACTACATTGGCATGGTCGTCAAACGTTATGTCGGACCGGGCCTCGATCCCTCATTGCTGCCCAGGATCGATTTCACTCTTATCTCTCACATCCACATGGACCACTTCAGTTTTGGCAGTCTCGACATGCTGCCGAAGAACGGCACGCTCGTGATTCCTCAGGGCCTGCTGCGATATACGCCCGACTTCGGATTCCGCGGGCTCAAAGAACTCAAGCCATGGGAAAGCATCGAGGAGGATGGTGTGCGCGTAACAGCTGTCCCGGTTCAGCATTTCAGCGGGAGATACGGAATTGACAATGCCTGGCTCGGTCAGAAGGGATATACCGGATATGTCTTCGAATACGCGGGAACGACCGTATTTGTCGGCGGCGACACCGGATACCACCCGGAGCTTTTCAAGGAGATAGGCCGCCGCTTCCCAATTGATGTTGCTCTTCTTCCCATCGCCCCCGGCTCCCTGACGAATCTGGGCGGACGTGTCCACGTCGGTCCACTGGGGGCTCTCACCATCATGCAAGACCTTGGGGCCGCTTACATGGTCCCAATGCATCACCGCACGATGTTCTACGGTTCAGACTCGAATCCCACCCAGGCGATCGAAAGCCTTCGCTCCCTTGCCGCCCAGATGGGACTGTCAGACCGAATTATTGACCTCGACATCGGCGAACAGCGTGTGCTCCGTCTCAATTCGGAGGGGCTCCCCGCCGGTCTGCCATGAACCGAAATCTTTTGCACATCCTGCCGGTGTTGCTTGTTGTTTTCACCGGATGCAGTTCAATTGTGACCCGCTTCATGGCAAAGTCTGTCAATCAGATTGGGGATTCCGTTGAACGCGTGCAAAACAAGATCCAGAATCCCGTTCTTCCCCAAGTCCACGCTTCTGTGTTGTGGGTTGGCCATGCAACAATGCTGATTCAAATTCACGATAAGGTCTTCATCACTGACCCACTGTTTACCAAAACCGTCGGCTTGGTAATGAAACGGTCGGTCGAGCCGGGAATCGATCCATCGTCACTTCAATCCGTCAATTACGTTCTCATCTCCCATACTCATTTTGACCACTTCAGCTACGGGAGCCTCGACATGCTCCCCAAGAACGGATCCCTTCTTGTTCCCTTCGGCGCCCTGGAGTACACTCCGGATCTCGGTTTTGAGAACCTGCGCGAAATGAGACCATGGGATGTTGTCGAAGAGGACGGAGTGCGAATCACGGCGGTTCCCGTTCAGCATTTCAGCGGGCGATACGGTTTTGATATTCTTTGGCTGAAAAACAAAGGGTACACCGGCTATGTTATTGAATACCGTGACGTCACTGTCCTCTTTGGCGGCGACACCGGATATGAACATGAATTGTTCAAAGAAATCGGCCGCCGGTTCGATATCGACATTGCCATTCTTCCCATCGGTCCCATTGAGCCGAGAGATTTCATGGAACGAAACCATGTCGATCCATTGCAAGCCTTGCGTATTTTCGAAGACGTGGGTGCACGAATCATGATCCCCATGCATCACCGCACCCTGGACCAGGGTTTCGATCCCAGCCCTACGTACGCCATCGAACAGCTCCGGATACTCGCCGACCGGCAAGGCATCACTTTGAAGATTGTTCCCCTTGAGATCGGGGAGCGGCGGATCTTCTCCGAATCAGCATTTTCTTCAACGCCTGCTCGATAGCCCATCGCTTGATTCTTGAGGGGAGATTGGTGATATTGCGCGGCGCCAAAGCATCATCTCTTTTCACGAGGAATTCCATGAAAACCCGAATCACCTTTTCTCTCTCCTCCCTGTTTATTCTCTTTTCTCTCTCTGCAGGGCAGATTACTGCGATCAAGTGCGGATCCCTGATCGACGGCAAGTCCGACAAACCGATCGAAAACGCAGTCATTCTTGTGGAAGGGAACCGTATCAAGGAGGTGGGGCGGGGGATTTCCATCCCGGCCGGAGCCGAGATTGTCGATCTCTCCTCTGCAACAGTCCTCCCGGGCCTCATCGACAGCCATACGCACGTTCTGCTTCAAGGCGATATCACGACTGAAGACTATGCCGAACAGATCCTGAAAGAGTCCATTCCCTATCGGACGCTTCGGGCCAGTCTTGCCTGCAAGACAGCACTTTTGAATGGATTCACAACCATTCGGGATCTGGAAACTGAAGGCGCAATGTATGCCGACGTCGACCTCAAGAAGGCCATCAACAATGGAATCATCGATGGCCCCCGCATGTTTGTGGCAACCCGTTCCATCAGCACGACGGGCCGCTATCTCCTCAGTAATTCCGCCTACGCCTGGGAACTTCGCATGCCGAAAGGAGTTCAGGAAATCACAGGTGCGGACGAAGCGCGCAGGGCGGTGCGGGAGCAAGTATCGTATGGCGCCGATTGGATCAAGATCTATGCAGACGGAAGTTACTATCAACTGCCCGATGGAAGCTTTCGATCCATTCCTAATTTTTCCATTGAAGAAATCACTGCCATCGGTGAGCAGACGAAAATGCTGAGGAAGAAGCTTGCTGCCCACGCTGTGACCCGCGATGGAGTCTTATATGCCATCAACGCCGGAGCCAGTTCCATCGAGCATGGAACTGCGCTCGACGATGAATGCATTGCTCTCATGGTCAAGAAGGGGATCTATTGGTGCCCGACGATTTACGTCGAGATCTGGGTTGCCGAGGGACGCGCAGCCGAGGGCAATGCGATGTTCAAGATCATGCTCGACCGGCTGCCCACCGTCTTCAACAAGGCGCTGAAAGCAGGTGTGAAAATCGCCTTTGGTACGGATGCAGGCGGATTTGCATGGACTGAGAATCAGGCAAAGGAATTCGCGTACATGGTTCGATGGGGGATGACCCCGATGCAGGCAATCAAGTCGGCGACAACGGTGGGTGCAGAGCTGCTCGGCATGAGCGGACGAATAGGAGAAATCTCAAGCGGTGCCTTTGCTGACATCGTCGCAACCAAAGGGAATCCACTGCAGGATATTTCACTCCTCGAGCATATCGGGTTTGTCATGAAAAACGGAAGAATCTACAAGCGTGATTCCCGTGAAAATGGGAACTGAGACATTGGAACAATCCTTTACACGGTCCATCAAATCCCTCGATGGCGTTTTTGACTTCACCAACGAGTTCGCCCTTGTCCACGGCATCAACGACAAAGTCCGCTATGTGCTTGATCTGGCGGTGGAAGAATTCTTTACCAACATGGTGAAATACAATCCGGCTGGTCAAGGGAAGATTCAAATGAGAATGAGTGTGAATAACAATGAGATCATTGTCCATCTTGTCGATCCCGACTCGGGGCAATTTGATGTAACAAAGGACCGCGCCATCGATCTCCATAAGTCCCTCGCCGATCGCAAGGTGGGCGGGTTGGGAGTGTTTCTGGTTCAGAAGCTCGTGGAGAATCTTCATTATCATCATCAGAACCGAATCAGTACCATTTCGTTTCGATTACCTTTGGAGTGAGCATGTTCGATATTCGCGTCAATGAGCAAGGCGATGTCATCCTCTCCGGGAGGCTGGATGCAGCGCAAACGGACAAAGCCTCGGAGGTCTTAAACAAGATCACGAAATCGGTGTCCGTGGATTTCAAGGACCTCCAGTATATTTCCAGCGCCGGCCTGGGCGTGCTTCTCGCAACCCAGAAGCGACTCAGCCAATCAGGCGGTCGTCTCAAGCTCATCAACATGAGCAGTCACATCAAGGATGTTTTCCATTTTGCCCGTTTCGACATGATTTTCGAAATCCAGTAGGTTGACCACCATCACAAAAATGACCAATAAAGCCTTTTCTGATTCCGATTTTTGGGAATTCGCTCGGATTCCTTGATTCTCTGTCTATTAACATTGTACCTTTCATCCCCGCACTCCAACTTTCGAGGCGTCGAACTGTAGTTATGTCACACGAGCAGGATGCCGTACTCGTCCGTCAGTGTCTTGATGGCAATCAGAGAGCCTTTGAGACGCTTATCGACCGCTATCAGCGGCCGATCTACAATCTGGCCCTGCGCTTTGCCGCGAGCAGAGAAGACGCCGAGGATATCGTCCAAACGGTCTTCGTGAAGGTGTACGAGAAGCTCAATACGTACGACCCGAAACACAAGTTCTTCAGCTGGCTCTACAAGATTGCGGTCAATGAATCGATCAATCAGCTCAACCGGAAAAAGAACGTTGAGCAGTTTCATGAAGATCTTCATTCGGGCTACCAGGTGCAGGATGAGCCCCAACAAGACCACGAACTCACGAAAAAGATTGACAATGCGTTGCTGGAACTGAAGCCGGATTATCGCATTGTTGTGATTCTCAATCATTTTCAGGATATGACGTACCGCGAGATTGGCTATATTCTGAATATTCATGAAAATAGGGTTAAGTCACGTCTTTTTTCCGCGCGCAAGAAACTTCGAAGCATCCTGATGAAAAAGGGGATCTCCCATGCTTGAGAAGAAAGTGCTGGATTTGCTGAATCAGGAACTGGACGGCGTAAACTCTGACAAAGAACGAGAGACTGTCCAAAAGATCCTCCACAGGAAACCCGAGGCTCGCAAGTACCTTGAGGACCTTCAGGAAATGTCCCTGATGTTTCGCCGCGCGAAGGATGTTCCCGTCCCGGCTCACCTTAAAGGCCGGATATTGAATGCTCTTCCCTTTCCAAAATCGGCAGTTCCCGTCCGATTGTCCCCCGCACGATCCTTCCTTCAGGAACTCCGTACCAATCTCCGATACCGGTATGTGTATACTTTCGCGGGCGGAGCAATCGCCGGCATCTTCCTGTTTGCGGTATTCTCCAGCCAACCGGCAGACAGTACAAACATGACCGGCACCATGGCATCGGGGCAGCCTGTTGCCCTCGCGGAATCGAAAACAGAGATAAGACTGAATGAAGTCACGGGGACCATCAACGCACATCGGTTTCCATCGACTGTCGTTGCAGATCTTGATCTTCAAGTTCCACAGGAAATAGACGTCGTTTTGAATTTTGATCAACAGCAACTCCAGTTTGATTCTTTTCACCCGGTCGCTGATGCGCAGGTCACCCTCGTTGCTCTTGAAGGGCAGGTGCGGCTGACCGTATCCGGCCAGAACAAGTATTCTGTGACATTTGTGCGCTATGCGGAGTCCCGCTCTCCGATTGCGGTGAGGTTGTTTGCACGCGGGATTCTCCTTTCCGAATACGAATTGTCATTTGAGCAAGAAGAAAATCACTAGCTCTTTTTTATCATTCACAACAAGGAGGGGAGTATGACTACCAACCCCAATTCACTCTTTAGTGGTTGCAAGGGTATTTTTACCATCGGCGGAATCGCCGTCGCCGTCATTGCGATCGTCTATTTCGCTTTCTTCTATCCCCCCGTGAGCACGGATGAGGCGCAGGGAACGATCGGTGGAATTCAAAAGGCGGAAAAATACCGGGCAGAGCAAATGCAGTCAAAAGATCTTGCGTTGCAGAACCCGGAAATCCAGAAGTTCCTCCAGGGCGAAGTGTATCACAAGATAACAACCAATGCAGAGCTTCGCGCCGCGTTGAACAGTGCTGAAGTTCAGGCTGCTCTTAGCAACGCTGAAGTCCAGGCCGCGCTGTCCAATTCCGAACTTCAGGCCGCTCTCTCGAGCGCTGAAGTGAGTGCCGCCCTGGCAAGTTCATCTGTCCAGGCCGCGCTTGCCAGTTCAGAGCTGCGTGCTTCCCTAGCAAATGCCGACCTGCGTGCACTGCTCGCAAATGCCGATCTTCGCGCCGCGCTGAAAAGCGCCGATTTGCGCGCTGCTCTGGCTAATTCCGAGCTCGCCGCTGCACTCACCAGTGCTGAGGTCAAAGCTGCCCTTTCGAACAGCGAACTGAGAGCTGCGTTGAAAAATGCTGATCTCAGGGCCCTGCTGAAGGACGCATCCCTCCGCGCTGCATTAAAGAGCTCAGAAGTGCAGGCCGCTCTCTCGAGTGCTGAACTTCGCGCCGCATTATCCACTTCGGGCGTCCAGGCTGCCCTGGCAAGCTCCGAACTTCGTGCGGCTCTGGCGAATGCCGATCTGCGGGCAATGCTCGCCAATGCGGAAATGCGGGCTGCTTTGGGGAATGCCGAACTCCGCGCTGCCCTTGCCAATGCAGAAATGCGGGCATTGTTGTCAAACGCAGAAATGCGCTCTCTCTTAGCCAGCGCTGATTTGCGTGCGATGCTGTACAATGCCGATTTGCGCGCCATGCTGTCGAGTGCAGAACTGCAAAAAGCCGACTGACGTCGGTTTTGATGTTTGTGTTAGCCGAGGAGATGCTGCTGAAAAAGCGCATCTCCTCTTTTTTTTGACGGCCCTCCCCATTCATCCCCGCTTGCTTTTTACGGCAAGAATTGGCATTCTCCCTTCCGGTTTTTCCCCCACAGTGGAGGCAACTTCACATGTCGATTCGTTCCCGCTTTCATATCCTTTTGTTGCTCTCCGTGATCCTTCTGCCGTCGCTGAGGGGTCAGTTTTACACGCTTCAGACAAAGACCTTGCGGCTGGTCTACTATACAAAGTCCCATGAGTTCCTTGTCCCTCACGTTGCACGGTGCTTTGAAAACGCCTTCCGTTTCCACAGCAAGCTCTTTGACTACACTCCGTCTGAAAAAGTGACTCTGATTCTTCAGGACTTCGGTGACTACGCAGGAGGCGGGGCAAATACAGTCCCCTTCAACCTCATCGGCATCGGCATCGCACCTTTCAGCTATGCCTATGAGACAATGCCTCCGATTGAGCGCTTTGTTATGATGATGAACCATGAGCTTGTCCACGTTGTCACAACCGACAAACCTTCGCCGAACGATGCGTTTTGGCGATCTGTGTTTTTCGGCAAGGTAGTTCCCGTTCCCGAGGCTCCGATGTCAGCCTTGTATGCATACTTGACGAATCCCCGATGGAACGCCCCCCGATGGTTTATCGAGGGCATCGCGGTATTCCTTGAGACATGGATGGGGGGCGGCCTTGGCCGTGCCCTCGGAGCGTATGATGAGATGGTGTTCCGAACCATGGTCCTCGACACCGCGTATTTCTATGATGTGGTTGGGCTTGAGTCGGAAGGAACAAAGGTGGACTTCCAGGTGGGTGCGGCTTCGTACCTCTATGGAACCCGATTCATTTCGTACCTGAGCTTTCAGTACGGGCCGGACAAAGTCATCGATTGGTTCAGCCAGACATCCGTCAGCAGCGGGTATTTTTCCTCTGACTTCAAACGCGTGTTTGGAAAACCGCTTGACGACGTTTGGTCCGAATGGATCACGTTCGAGCATCAATGGCAGAGAACGAACCTCGATTCCATTCGCCGTTACCCGATTACGCCGGTTCGCCCCCTTACAACGACAGCCCTCGGTTCCGTTTCCCGGGCGTACTATGATTCCTCAGATCACGTTCTGTACGCCGCAATGAACTATCCGGGCCAGCGGGCCCACATTGCCGCTATCGATGTAAGAAGCGGAGCCATCCGCAGACTCCAGGACATCCGCGGGCCAGCCCTTTTCTTCGTGTGTTCCCTTGCTTATGATCCTGATTCCAAGACGCTCTTTTACACCACCGACAACAACGATTGGCGTGACATTGTTGCTCTTGATATTCGAACGGGGGACACACGGATGATTATGAAGGATTTCCGCGCGGGGGATCTTGCGTTCTGTCGGGCCGACAAATCGCTCTGGGCTATGAGACACTTCAACGGAATTTCGACCCTCGTGAAAATTCCGTATCCCTACACCGAATGGAAACAGCTTCTTTCCTTCGACTACGGCAAGGATTTCTTCGATATTGACGTTTCCCCCGACGGCAAATATGTGACTGGTGCATTGGCAGAGATTGACGGAAGTCAGCTTCTCATTCGCATGGAAACCGGCCGTCTTCTGGCGGGGGACAAATCCCACGAAGTCCTTTTTGATTTCGAAAACAGTACTCCCGCGAACTTTGCCCACACAAGCGATGGCCGTTTTCTTTTTGGTACATCCTATTTCAGCGGGGTCTCCAACATCGTGAGATACGACTTCGAACAAAAGGACATGAGTTTCGTGTCCAACTGCGAATCCGGCCTCTTCAGGGTTGTGCCGATCTCATCCGATTCCCTGGTTGCTTTTCTTTTTTCTGGAAAAGGATTCCAGCCGGTGATGCTTGCCAACAGGACCGTTTCCAATATCAACGCCACCCGTTATTTCGGGCAGGCCGTTGTTGAACGGCACCCGGTCCTCCGTTCGTGGGCATTGAAACCGCCTTCGCCAGCCAGCATCAACATCGATTCCCTCACTGTTTCAACCGAAGAGTACAGCGCATTCGGAACAATGCGCGTTGCATCGATCTACCCCATTGCCGAAGGATTCAAGGAATTTCCGTCTTACGGTCTGCGGATGAACCTTTCAGACCCGATTTTATTCCACAATATTGATGTCACGGCATCGTATTCCCCAAACAGACTATTGCCACACAACGAGCGGTTTCATGCTTCTTTCAACTACAAGATCCTGAACTGGAAGCTGAGCGGTACGTATAACGGTGCTGATTTCTACGACTTATTCGGTCCCACGAAAATCAGCAGGAAGGGTTACTCACTCTCTCTTCAGTACAAGGATTTCATCATTTTCGACGAACCGGAAATTTTCGAATACCATGTGAAAGTGGCTGGATACGCCGGACTCGAACGATTGCCGGATTTTCAGAACGTGTCGACTTCCTTCGACCGATTTTACTCACTGAACGGACGACTCAACTACCACAACGTCGCCAGATCACTCGGTGCTGTGGACGATGAAACCGGATTCTTATGGGATTTCGTTTCCCACACCAACCTTGTAAGCAAGAAAGTATTTCCCCGTTTCAGTTCAGATGCAGCATATGGTTTTCTTCTTCCGATCAACCATTCCAGCATTTGGTTCCGCGGATCGGCGGGGTATTCGTTCGGAAACAGGAATGAGCCATTCGCAAACTTCTATTTCGGCGGATTCGGAAACAACTGGGTCGACATCGGCGAAATCCGCAGATACCGCGAGGCCGGAAGTCTCCCGGGCCTGGAAATCAACCAGGTGGGCGGAACAAATTACGCAAAGGGGATGATTGAATGGGAATTGCCCCCCATTCGATTCCGGTCATTCGGATTTCAATCGTTCTACTGCAATTGGAGCCGCATAGCTTTCCTTTCGGCTGCTCTCGCCACGAACATGGACAACGCCGCCGCTCGGCGATCGGCAGCAACAGCCGGGGGACAAATTGACTTCCGGCTTGTCATCTTTTCCTCGCTCGAATCAACGTTTTCTCTCGGGTATGGCGTGGCCGCGGAAGAGAACCAGCGTCTCTCCGATGATTTCATGATTTCGCTGAAGATCCTGAAATGACGTCGATCGCCCCCATCCTTATCAGCCTGCTCCCTGTTTTCATTTTCCTTGCCAGTCTCATTGTCCTCGACAGCTACAAACTGGTCAAACGGAATTCCGTCATCTATGCCATCCTGTTTGGCTGCGCTACCGCGGGCGTCTCGTTCCTGCTAAATACGATGGTGATTCAGAAATCCGGATTGGATTTTCCATTGTATGCACGATACATCGCGCCGGTGATTGAGGAAATCCTGAAAACGACCTATCTCGTCTATCTGATCAAAAGGAAAAAGGTCGGCTTCATGGTCGATGCGACGATTTACGGTTTTGCCGTCGGCGCCGGCTTTGCGTTCGTCGAAAATGTCTATTATCTCACATCGCTTCCCGATGCCAGTTTGTTCCTTTGGGTGATCCGCGGCTTTGGAACTGCTGTGATGCACGGCGGAACCACGGCCATTGTCGGCCTTCTCGCCAAAAACATCTCAGACTTTCGGGGGACGGATAATCTTGCCATCTTCGGAAAAGGACTGCTCATTGCAGTCGTCATTCATTCGTATTTCAACCATTTCTTTTTCCATCCGCTGTTTTCTCCTCTGACGATCATCATCGGTCTTCCGATGACGCTCATGTATGTCTTTCAGCAAAGCGAACGGGTTACCCGTGAATGGCTCGGTGTCGGTTTCGACAGTGACGTGGATCTGCTCCAGACCCTCACGGCGGGAAACCTTCCCCACACGAAGATCGGCACCTACCTCAAAACCCTTCAATCGCGGTTCCGCGGCGAAGTGATTGCCGACATGATTTGTTACCTCCAGATCTATCTGGAATTGTCGATACGGGCAAAGGGGGTCTTGTTGATGCGCGAGGCGGGATTTGAGCCTCCGCCGGAAGCGGACACGATGGAGAAATTCGAAGAGTTGAAATTCCTTGAACGAAGCATCGGAAAAACCGGAAAGCTGGCTCTTCACCCGTTTCTCCACACCAGCGGAAGAAACCTCTGGCAATTGAATATGCTTCAACAAGGCTAGCAGGGCACATCCATGCCTCTTCCCTCTTCTCTCACCACACGTCTTGATGGCCTCGCACGCGACAGCACCAGCGGCGCGACATCCCTTGCCCAACGCGCGGCATCCATCGTTCTGCAGGCAATCGATCCCCAGCTCGAAATCCCTGAACCCGATTTGCCGGCCGTCTTGACCGACCTCACGCACGCGATCATCCGGACACAACCGACCATGGCGCCCATGCTAAATCTGGGCAACAGGATCCTGCAGGCGGTGCATCACCGGACTCCTGCAACAGAGCTCCGTACTCAGATTCGCGGCCTCGCCGGAGCGATCATGAACCAGTTGGACACTTCCAACACCCGTATTGCCCTCCATGCGCAGCCGCTCTTCGAAGACGGGATGGTCATCCTCACACACTCAAACAGTTCTGCTGTAAGGAAGAGCCTTCTCCATGCCAGGGAATCCGGAAGGACTTTTTCCGTCCTGTGTCCGGAATCGCGACCCATGAGGGAGGGTGTCGAGCTCGCTCAGGAGCTTGCCCGGCATGGTATTCCGACGACTCTTATCGCCGATGCGGCCATAACGTCGATGCTTCCCGAAATCAATCTTGTGATGGTGGGGGGCGATTCCGTGTCGTTACGCGGACTCGTCAACAAGGTTGGGACGAGCGGGCTCGCATTGAGTGCGCAGGTTCAGAAGGTCCCGCTGTATGCTTTGTGCGGAAGCGAAAAATTCATTCCGGCGGCTTTTGTCGTGATTGAAGAAGACAAACCAGCGGAGGAGCTGCTCCCTGAACCGGCCGCAAATATTTCCGTCCGAAATGTGTACTTCGACACAACGCCGTTGGATCGGCTAACCGGGGTCATTTCAGAGGAGGGAATACATTCTATCGCAGATATTCGTACTACGCTGAACACTCTCGAATCGAGCTTCGCCATCCGTCCCGAACTACTTGGACCGCCTTTCACTTCCCCCTAGGTGCCGTCGCTGCGTCAGCTCCGAATCAGGTATTGAAATTTCACAAAAAACTGCCGTTGAGTTTGGATAAAATTGTTCCGCCGCGTGTCGTCAAAATCCCTCCCATCATACGTTGAGCCCGCGTAGAAGATTGTAAAGGGATTAAGTCTATAACTGAGAAGCGGATACACATTGACCGATCGGCCAAAATGGTTGTATTCGGTAATCAGTCGAAGGAACAATTCCCGGCTGAATTGGTAGGTGGAATTGGCCCGAAGAATATAGCCGTCGTACAACAATGATCTCGTCGCAGTGCTTGTCAACCGGGCACGTGAATAGGAGAGGTCAAGGAGAAACCTCGTTGTCGGTTTGAGCGTCGCATTCATATTGATGTTGTGGCCCGTGCCGAGTTCGGGGGGATCATCACGATAAATGAACTTGCCGAGTTCTACATGAACTGACGTGCTAAGTTCATTGAGCGGATTGCTCCAGACTTCAAAGAACATCCGTTCGATAGTGGGAAAGTAAATTCCCCGAAACATCTCCTGATTGACGGGAAGAAAGCCGACGAACGCTCCCGTTTGGCTCTTGAACTGTGCATTAGCGCCCAGGAATAACCATCGTTCCTTCCTTTGTCCTGCATAGTTGAATTCCATGCCGGTCTCGCTGGAAATGTTCCAGTAGTCTATCAGCGGATCGTTGTCGTACCAGAAGCTGTATCGCTGCTCCAATCGCACAACCCGCTGATTCGTCTGCGATACGAATCCGTTGTACGCCTGAACCGTCGGAGAAAAATCCTGGACGGAGATCTCAAAGCTGTAATCACGTGCGTTTCGGGAAAATTGAGTTACAAGGGCTTTTCCGCTGTACTTTTCCCCGTCGAATGACCGATTGTGCGATGTCCGCCCGAACGTGTCGCTTGATGAAAACAACACCGTATCCTGAATTTCTTCGGTATTGGAATACAATGCCTGTCCCTCAAAGTAATAGTTCCCCCAGAACAAATACTTCCAGTCAATTCCTGCGAGATAGTTGTGCGCACCGGCAAAGTTACGCGTTGTCACCAGCGCGCCGAGGAACGCTTCATCTCCAAAGTCGTAACGCGTGCGAAGGATATTCGAGAACGACTGGCGTCCGGTCGAAATGAAATCACTCCCGTCTTCTCCCGGTACGATGACCGGTGACTTTCGGTCGAGGGCTCCGAGATACGCGACGGTGAGTTTCCCAAGCTTTGCCGTCGTCTTTGCCGCACCCAAGGGATCGTTAATCATTCTTGAGTAATAAGCGTCGACCCTTGTGCTGAAGAGATCTTTGCCGAGTTGAAAGAACGGCCGCTTTTCGGGATAGAAGAGTGCAAATGTGGTGTTCACGCTGATTTGCGACGCATCGGATTCCACCTGACTGAAATCAGGATTCACCGCTGCATCGATATTGAGATCAGGATTCGGGGCGTACCGCACTCCGATGCCTGCCCTTCCCTTGAGGGCGCCTTTTTCGAAGACAGATGAAGGATCGTCTGCATCGCTGAGGCTTCCGCTTTGTGTTGCAATGGCGTAGGGCAACATGTCCAAAGCAGTGAAGGATTCGATATCCCTGATGCCCAGGAGCTTTCCACCCTGGCATGTGAAACACGGATTATCGCGGTCAAAGGGGGTCCAGGAATAGATGTACCGGCTCTCACGCGGATAGTTTCTTCCAATCAGCAGCACCCATTCCTGAATCGGTTTCGCGGGAAAGCGAATGCTTTTCAGTGGAATTGCCATTTCAGCCGTCCACCCCGAATCGCTGATCGAGGCGGCTGACTCCCACACCGTATCGAAACTATCGTCTTCATTATTGCCTTGACGCAGAATGTCTCCCTGAATTCCGTGCGGATTGACGAAAAACTCGTACGTTCGTTGATAGTCTCCATAGGTGTCGAACACCACGATCGCAAAATCGTCGGCAAACAACCGGTCGCGGTCGGAGATGTTCGCACGAATCTCCTGGGGATTTGTGTCGTAGAATTTGAATCCGACATAGAAGTATTCTGAATTGTAAAGAACTGTCGCATAAGATCGTTGTCGGGGTTTGGTATTGTCGCCCGGCTGGATTTCATAGTTCAGTTCTACGTAGTGGCCCGATTGCCAGAGAGGGTCGCTCAAATTTCCGAGCAGTTCGATGTTCCGGTCGACGCGTTGGGTCGTGAGGCTGAATTTCTCAAGATTGGGAGCTTGATTGGATTGCGCAAGAACGAAGAACGGAAGAAGCAAAAAGAGAAGCAGCGGCCGGAAGAATCTCATGAAACCTCCTGAAGGGGCTTTAGGCAACTCTTCTTTCTACAGTATTTTAGCCGAAAAGTTGCATTCCTGCGGTTTTTCTCACAACCTAAGGCTGCCATGAAAAATCCCTCAATGCCGATTCCCGGAATCAGCAATCGCACCAGAAGGCTGATTCCCGGGATCCGCCATCACACGAGGCGGGCAAAATTCCGGGAATCTGATGTACCGCACATCCTCAAACGCCTGCGATCCCTCGGGAGCCGCAGGAATATTGAAGGAATGGCCCGATTTGGCATCACAAGCAGAAAAGTTTTCGGCGTAGGCACAACGCCACTTCGAAACCTTGCAAGACAAATCGACAAGAACCACGCCCTTGCTGCTCAACTGTGGAAATCCGGCTGGCTTGAGGCACGCACCCTGGCGAGCTTGATCGACGATCCTTCGGAAGTCACGCCTGTTCAAATGGACAGGTGGGCCAAGGACTTTGACAACTGGGCCGTGTGCGACGCATGCTGCGGTGTTTTGTTTGACAAAACCCCCTATGCCGTCACAAAAGCCATCCAGTGGTGCAAGGATAAACGGGAATTTGTCCGACGGGCCGGTTTCGTGATGATGGCTGAACTCGCTGTGCACGACAAGAAAGCCCCTGACAGAGTTTTTGAACGTTTTTTCCCGCACCTCAAACGCGGCGCGACCGACAACAGAAATTTCGTGAAAAAAGCGGTGAACTGGGCGGTGCGGCAAATCGGAAAAAGAAATCTCAAACTCAACAAGAAGGCTATTCGTCTTTCGAAGGAAATCCATGCCCTTGGCACATCATCCGCACGATGGATTGCATCGGATGCCTTGAGAGAACTGAGGAGCCCCTCGGTTCAGAAGCGTTTAAGGTGACCCAACGCCTAGAAGTCCGACATTTCGCGGAGCGAATCCTTAGTTAAATGTCGGACTTCTTGCTGAGGTTCCTTGCCTCATAAGCAGAAACTTCTTAGAATTCAACTTCGTTTCCATCTACCATTTTGGGGTCTATGATGAAGAAATTTCTCCTTCTGCTATTCGTAAGTGCAACCGCGCTGGCGCAAACGCCGACTGTGAAATACAAACTGGGGATGCCCCAGCCATGGACACATTTGCTGGAAGTCGAGGTTTCCTACGCCGGACTTCCGCGATCGGGCGAGACGTTCGATCTTCTTCTTCCTGTCTGGAGAAGCGGACGATATGTGATTTTTGATTTTGCCGGCGACGTTCAGGAGTTTTCCTCACAGAACGGAAGTGGATCCGCCCTCGCATGGGAGAAAACCGACAAGACAACCTGGCGCATCCAAAAGGGGTCATCAACAACCGTTGTCGCAAACTACAAAGTCTATGCGAATGAGGTCAATCAACGCACGAAGGAAATGGACGACGGGGGAGCGTTTGTCGACGGTTCGGCGGTCTTCATGTATGCGGATAAGTATCGGAACGTGCCATTGACTCTTGAAGTAAAGCCATATGGTGATTGGCATGTGACAACAGGGCTTGAAAACGCAAAGGGGTCGAAAAACACATTCACCTCGCCGACGTACGACTATTTCATCGATTGTCCTCTC